>SAMEA3387515__coassemble_1818_pt1 | contig 41525 bp, 35 predicted proteins | sample SAMEA3387515__metabat2_high_PE_011 | metagenome-assembled genome bin SAMEA3387515 (sample SAMEA3387515) | Felis catus | biome: Faeces | place: United Kingdom | collected 2012 | reverse complement strand
TTTTCTGAGCTTAAAGCCAGAGATATCAACCTATTCTTAGGTGAATATTGTAGTAGATATTATAAAGAAATTGGCAATACAACTATGGTATTTGAGAATAATAATCGTGCGCTTGCCAGAAAAAAATCATCTCTCTCTACTCTGTTTAAATTCCTTTATAGAAACGAACAGCTTAAAGAGAATATAACTGATGGTTTCAACCCTATAAAGCTCCCAAAACCGCAGCCAGACGCAATAAAAAGGCTTGAGATTGATGAAGTCGCAGTTATGCTAGATGCTGTAGAAACTGGTGAAGGACTTACAGAAAAAGAAAAAGTCTATTGGAAAAAGACTAAACTTAGAGATAAAGCAATTTTGGCACTATTTGTTACATATGGGCTTAGATTAAATGAACTTAGAGAGCTAAATATTTCTTCGTTTAACTTCTCTCGTGGCGAGTTTACTATTTTTAGAAAAAGGGGCAAGGAAGTTTTAATGCCTATTAATAAAACTTGTGAACACGTTGTACTTGATTATATCAACAATGAAAGACCTCATAGCGAGGACATTCCCGAAGAACATAGAGATGCATTGTTCTTATCTCTTCAGAAAAAAAGAATGACAGAAAGGGCGATTACTTCTCTGGTTAAGAAGTACACTTCAATCTCTATGTGCACGACTAGAGATAAAGGGTACAGCCCTCATAAACTAAGAGCAACTGCAGCGACTTCTCTAATCCAAAATGGATTTACAATATACGACGTTCAAAACTTACTAGACCACGATAACGTAACTACAACACAGCTTTATGCAGCTCACAAAAAACATGTAAAACGAGATATTGTTAAAAACTTTGAATGGCTAGAAGATGATAAAAATGATGGAATAATTGACGATGATTTTGAAAGCTTAATCGATGAAGAAAATGAGACAGATGACACTCTTGAAAAATAAAAAAACGAACACTTGCTCGACGAATAAATGTTTGTATCCTACTGTTAAATGTGATATTATATAGTTATAAATAATAAATTTTTTGACTTTATTAAGCAAATAATTAGCTATGTTCCATTCAATAAAAATAAGTTAAGATATTAAGTTAAATAAAGCGATTAAATAAAGAAATGAGGAATGAGTATGTATTCAAATTTAACAGACAAACAAATAGCAATACTAGAGTTCATAAAATCCGAAATTTCTAAGAAAGGTTACCCACCTGCTGTTAGAGAGATTTGTGATGCGGTAAGTTTAAGATCTACTTCTACTGTTCACTCTCATCTAAACAAATTAGAGAAATTAGGTTATATAAGAAAAGACCCTACTAAGCCAAGAGCTATCGAGGTTTTAGATAAAGCTAGAGATGAAGACGATGTTATGGGATTACACCAGGAAATGATAAACTTACCTCTTATAGGTCAGATAACTGCTGGTGAGCCTATATTTGCTGAACAGAACATAGAGGAATATATACCTCTACCAGCATCTCTTGTAAGCGGAAAGGATAACTTTGTTCTTAGAGTAAAGGGCGAGAGTATGGTAAATGCCGGTATATTAGACGGCGACTATGTAGTTGTTGATAAGAAAAACACAGCTGCAAATGGTACAATGGTAGCTGCATTAGTAGAAAATGAAAAAGCTACAGTTAAAACATTCTACAAAGAAGATGGCAAGATTAGATTACAGCCAGAAAATGAATTTATGGAACCTTTTATATTTGAAGATTCTCAAGTTCAGATAATAGGTGTCGTGACTGGCGTATTCAGAGTCTTAAAATAAATTTCAAAGATTACAATTTTAAAACGCAAATAAAAAAAGTACTCCGATTGAATTTGGAGTACTTTTTTATGTTTAAACATTCTCTATAATAAAATTTTTCCTTTTTTAGTTTATCGTTTTTCTAAGTCATTAAAATTTAGTTTTTTTAGACTATCTTCCTTCGCATATTTTGCAAAGTCTTGGTTTTCCACTATCTGAGATATTTCCTGATAAGACGTTTTTACTCTTTCTAAGTCCTGAGCAATCTCTATACTTGTGGTACACCTTACCATTCTTAGTCCAATACACAGTCTTTAGATTATCTGAGTTATCTGAAGAACTTGTTTCTGAATAGTTTTCTTCATATGAAGGATCTGATGAGTATTCTGCAGTAGAATTGCTGCCAGAATCATAATCTCCCTTCTTACAATTTGTAGTTATTCCATTTCCGTTTGATGTAAATAGTAAATCGCCACTCTCATCAGTTCTGTAAACAGCTATGTTTCTATCCTTTAATTTCTGCATAGTTTCCCTGTGAGGATGTCCATACTTATTATTTCTTCCACATAAAATAACCGCATACTCTGGTTTTGTCTTATCTAAAAATGCATCTGTCGTACTACTATGTGAACCATGATGTCCAACTTTTAATAAGTCTACATCTGGCATCTTGTTTAAAATCTCGTGTTCAACCTCTTCCTCAGCATCTCCCATAAATAGCATCTTGTCATTTCCATGAGTTAATAGAACTACAAGAGATTCATTATTTGTGTCGCTGCCTCCATTAGTGTTGAAAACTTCAAAATAAGAATTTTTTAGCTTAAATTTTTTTCCTTCAAGTGGCACTGTAGGGTTTAGCCCTTTATCTGAAAGCGCCATGATAAAATCTCTATATGTCCGAGTATCTGCATCTCCATTGGAAACAAATGCAGTTTCTACTTTACACTTCTTAACTACCTCATCTAGTCCTCCAGCATGGTCTGCATGTGCATGAGTAGAAACAAGATATTTAATATCCTTTACTCCCCGTCCATTTAAATAATTTACTACTGCTCTTTCGTCGTCGTTGTCCCCTGCATCGATAAGCATAGCAACTCCACCATCATCTATTAGAATTGCATCGCTATTTCCTGTATCGATAAAGTGAATTTGTACATCACCATCAGACAATGTGTCGTTATTCGACCGAGACTTATCGCTCTGATCTTCTGCTGTATCAGATGCCGAATTTGATGCATCATTATCTGAAGACGAAATACTTGTTGATGTACTCGAATTATTAGATGAATTTTCATCTGTATTGTTATTCGATGAACATCCAGTGAATGTCATTGAAATCGATAATATCCCAGCAAGTATAATACCGATAAATTTAGATCTCAAATTCATATTGCCCTCCTTATGTACTTTTTATTTTTTCTGTGTTTTTCTTAGATACTTGGATAATTTAAATAAGCTACCAAAAAATCAGTTATCCACTTAATCTTATATTATTGACAGATACTCTTTATATTATACCAATAAATTACCTTTTTGTGAAATTTTATAATAATTAATTGATAATTGAATAAAATATAAATTTTGTTTATAGATTTTTGCTAGTTTCAGTCGTTATTTTTCCTTTTTCCATTAACTGCTGTAAGTATACCTTTGTAGTATCATTTGCAACTAATCCCCAACTAGCAAAGAATCCTCTTAAATCTTTTCCAGCAGCTTCAGATGCTTTTAATATTAATAACTGATCTTTATCCATTTTTTCTTCGTCTGTAGTAAGATTTCTATATAATCTATTCATTTTTACATAATATGAATCATTTTTTAAATCTTTATCAGTATTATTTTTTAACATCTGTGAAGTATACCCTGGTTCATATGCAAGATGTAACTGCCAGAACATTCCAAGAAGTGTAGCAACATCCTGTGATGCACCAACACTATTACTAGTTACTTTTTTAATTAACTTGTCGATTTTTATTTCATTTTCTCCAGGATTTAATTTGATTTGATATTGCTGAGCCTGATTCAGCATAATTCTGTTCATAAGCTAAATAAAGTACACAATTTATTTTTTATTTTACATAATTAAATATCTACCCTATTTTAAAGTATTCAATCAAAAAAATCTATAGGAAAATCATAAAAATTTCATTATACATTCAAAAACATTATAACTTCTCGAATATTTTAATTATATACTTAAAACATTTTAAAATATTAAAAAGAATAAAAATAGTAATTTTCAAAAATCAAAAAAATAACAACAAAAAAATAAATAAAAAAAGTGTACAACTTTTTACACAAAAGCTGTACACTTTCTAAAATTTAATATATTTTTTACTGTATTTATAATTCTAAAATAATTTTACAAAATTTCTTCAAAATCGTAAAGTACCACAGAATCACTCATCAATGTTTTTTTGACATCAATCACTCTCTGATTCTCAGATCCTCTATATTTAAGATTTATGTTTCTCTTATCAATATCAAATCTTCCATCTACTAGTACATCTACATATTCTAAAATTTTTCTTCTTTTCTCATCTTCAAGAATTTGTTCAAGTAAATATCCAGACCAAAGCCAGATGCTTTTACCAGTTTCTTCTTTAACTCTCTTTAATAAATTTGGAAGGCAGTCATCCATAACCTGCTGCATTGGCTCTCCTCCTAAAATATTAACTCCGACAACATTGTCATTCTTAACATAAGATACAAAATTGTCCTCGTCTTCTTGAGTCCAAACCTTTCCAGCTCCAAAGTCCTGCAATTCCTTGTTAAAGCAGCCTTTACAATCGTGAGTACATCCTGTTACAAATAATGTCGATCTAACACCTGGTGCATTAGACACATCAAATTTTCTTATTTTTTCATATCTCATTCTCTAAAAATCATCTCCTATAAATGAAGTACTCTATCCCCAATTTCCTGAGTACGACCTTTATTCCAGAAATTAGTTCCTATATATCCGCAAGTTCTTCTCATAACCTGCATATCTGCTTCATCTCTGTTTCCACAAGAAGGACAGTACCACTCTAGATTTTCATCTAATTTTATTTCTCCTGTGTATCCACATTTGTAGCAAACATCTGGTTTTGTGTTTATTTCAGCGTACTGAATGTTGTGGTATATGTAGTTTATAACCTGTTCAACAGCTTCTAAGTTTCTGCTCATATCTGGAACCTCGATGTACGAAATACATCCACCAGAGCTTATTGCGTGGAACTGAGCTTCGAATTTTAATTTACTAAACGCATCTATTTCTTCACATACATTTACGTGGTAGCTGTTAGTGTAGTATAGTTTGTCAGTAACGTTTGGTATTTCACCGAATTTCTGTTTATCAATTCTACAGAATCTGTAAACAAGATTTTCTGCTGGAGTACCGTAAAGTCCAAATCCTAATCCTGTTTCAGCTTTCCACTCATCACATTTCTTTCTTAAATGATTCATAACTTCTAGCGCAAATTTTTCACCTTTTTCAGTAGTGTGGCTAACACCTAACATAGACTGAACCATTTCATGTATACCAACATATCCTAAGCTTAATGTTGAGTATCCATTTTCAAGAAGTTTGTCTATTTTTTCTCCTTTGTCTAATCTAGCTATTGCACCATGCTGCCAGTGAATTGGCGAAACATCTGATAAAGTTCCTTTTAACATATTATGTCTAACTAAAAGAGCTTCTTTACATAACTCTAATCTCTGATCTAGTATATTCCAGAACATATCCATATTTTTATCAGCCATTATAGCTATCTGTGGTAAGTTTAATGAAACAACACCCTGGTTAAATCTTCCATACCATTTGTAGTTTCCATTTTCGTCTTTATATGGACTTAAATGACTTCTACAACCCATTGGAGGGAATGTATTTCCTTCGTAGTTGCTTCTCATTATCTTAGCACTCTGATAATCAGGAACTAATCTCTTAGCAGTACATTCTGCTGCAAGTTTAGTTATATAATCGTATTTTCCACCTTCTAGGCAGTTGTGTTCATCTAATAGGTAAACTAATTTAGGGAAAGCTTCACCAATCTGCTGTCCTTTGTAGTTTTTCATACCTTCTAATCTCTGTCTTATCATTTCTTCACAGATAAGAGCCATTTCTTCTTCGTATTCGCTTCCTTCTTCTATTTCAAGATATATTGTAGCAAATGGGGCCTGCGTTCCCCTCTCTATATTTCTATAAAGACTAGACTATCTCTTTACCATATTACATAAAGTAACTTAGGTAGATGGCGCTACGGAACAATGGCTTTCACATTATTCCTCTTAGGGATTTCACCCAATTTAGTCGTTACACCTTTCTATAATTTATTATAGACTTGGCTCGGTATTAACATAATTAAACCTTTATACATATTCCCATCTATAACCTGCAAAAGTCTTTCTCTGACCTTTACAAACTCTATTCAAATTTCCACTCTTCTTACCTGTGTAATATATTTCAGCTTCTTGAGCGGTATTAAATATTTCGTCGGTATCAATATTTCTTACTGGTCTGTTTTTTATACTTGCACTATTCTCTGGTTGAATTATATTTCCTTCATCATCAATGTATCTGTATACACAGTTATTAGTAGAACCTCTATCTCCTCTACATACAGCACAGACATGCGAAAAATTAATACTTTCTTTTTCAGCACATTCTGACGCACTTCCATATATATTTCCAGTAGTAATGTTTTTAACCCTTTTTGATGAATGACTTAATTCACCTTTTTTACCAAACATATGATTCTTTTCTCCTAACTGTGCTTTAGAAATCTTTTGTTTAACTTCTTCTGTTAAAAAAGAATTATCTCCTCCACCTTTTAGGTTATAACCATTTTGACTAGTTAAACTTTTATAAAATACAATGTAGTAGCTTTCTTTTTCATTAAGCTCTTCAATTGTAGTTGCTGTGTCTATTACTTCCCATTTAAAATTCTCTTTACCATATTTTTTAATAGCTCTAGAAAAAGCATAACAACTTTTATATTTGTAACTATTTTCATGTTGTCTTCTTCTAGTATTTAAATCTAATACAGTTTGACCAATGTAAGTTTTATTATTGATTAAGTTTGTTGCTTTATAGATTATCATGTGTCACCTCGTTTAACCTTAGTATTCACCGATAGCATGTCTTAAGACACACACCCTAGATTTCTAGGTTCACCATCTCATAATCCATAATGTTTCCAATATGGACGGCCATTTTATTAACCATTAGTTGTCATTAGTGTAGATAACTGGTATCTTATCGTCTGGACACCATCTTTTAAATCCTTCATCATCATATCGTGAGCTATATCTTTTGCTAACTCTTCATTGTTATATTTTTCCATATACATTTTATAGAATTTATCGTAAGTTCTTCTTAAATATGGTGCTAAGTGTTTTATAGTTATACTCTGTCCACCATACTGATTACTTGCAACCTGAGCCATTATCTGAGTTGTAACTGTACAAGCAGTTGAGAATGACTTTGGTGACTCAACCATCTTTTCATTTATAACAGTTCCGTTATCAAGCATATCCTGTATATTTATTAAACAGCAGTTGAATATAGACTGTAAAGTGTAGTCCATATCATGCCAATGTATAGCTCCTTCATCGTGAGCCTGCACTATATGAGGAGGAATTAACTTTCTTCTAGCTATATCTCTAGAAACTTCACCAGCGATAAGATCTCTCTGAGTAGAAGCTATTATAGAGTTCTTGTTAGAATTCTCCTTTAAAATATCTTCATTTGTCTTAGCTATTAAGCCAAGTATATTTTCATCAGTAGTATTTACATGTCTTTTGAAAGACTGAACTGCTCTATATCCTTCATAAGCTCTTGCAGTTTCTTTCTGCCCATAGTGAATTAATCTTTCGTAAACATACACCTCTATCTGATGTATAGTAGGTGTAGGCTTGAAGTTTTCAAAATGTTTTTCAGCATCTATTGATATATTTGAAGCTATCTCAGGAATATATATCCCACTTCCGTTTTTCATAGCTTTTAAAATCGCTACTTCTATCTTAGTTCTATCAAAAGGAACCGTACTACCATCTCTCTTTATAACCTTCATCCAAAATATCCTCCCTTTTTCAATTTTCTTTTTCGTTCTTTCACACAATAATATATTATAACAGAAATTACCCACAAAAAATTTTTGTTTTTTATTTTTCAATCTCAAAATCACATTGTCGATAATCTATATAATAAATACCCACTAAAAACAAATAAAAACAAGTATAAAGTTCTGCATTTACTATTTTATTCTGAGATTATCTATTTCCAACATATCCAGATAAAAAAATTTTTTTAACTTTTTTTCTAAAAAATTTAGGTAATTTTGGAAGCATTGAAATTTCAATTTTTCTATATCGTACAAAAATTTAAGAGAATATAACTAAAAAATTTACATAAGTATAAGAAAAAACTAAGACTAAATTCGAACTCGACAATGCAACATCATTTTTCAATATTCATTAAAAATTTAATACAAAAAATATAAAAATAGCTGTTAACGATTATTTTGTAAGCAGCCTTTAAAAACTTAAACACAAGTAGCTCGCACCGACAAGCAAAATTTAATAACGGAAATAAAAAAGCGTGATGCGAAATTTTGAAAACTGCAATTTTGGAGGTTATAATATCAATTCGAACTCGACAATGCAACTTGATTGCCTGGAGAGGAGAATTGATATTATTCGACAAAATTGTTTTCAAAATTTCGCTCACACTTTTATACATTTCGTATTAAATTTTTACACTAGTCCTATTAGTCCCAACACTACCGGCACCAATATCCCCGGCAATAGATTCGCTATTTTTATATCAGTAACCTCTAAAAGATTAAGTCCAAGTCCAACAATCATCAAACTTCCAACAGCAGTCATCTCCGCGATAACAGCCTGACTTAAAATTCCAGATAAGAACGACGCACATAGCGTAATCCCACCCTGATATAAAAGAACTGTCACAGATGAGAATATAACCCCTATCCCCATAGAAGCAGAGAATATTATAGAACTAACTCCATCTAGTACAGTCTTTGCATAAATAGTATCGTAATTACCAGCAAGTCCTGCCTGAAGCGCTCCAACTATAGACATCGCACCTACACAGAATAATAAACTAGCATTTACAAAACCTTCTGCAATTCTACTTTCTTTTCCATTACCTTTATCAAGTTTTTTCTGTATTGTTTCTCCAAGTTTATTTAGCCATTTATCAATATTTATAAGCTCACCGATTAACGCACCAACAGCCATAGAAACTATAGTGATTATCGTATTATTACCTTCTAATGCTCCCGAAAAACCTATAAACATCGCACAAAGTGCCAATCCGTTCATTATAATCTTGTTAAATCTCTCTGGTATACCGCCTTTGATAAAAAGACCTACTATACACCCAACTATTATAACGCCGCAATTTACTAATGTTGCTACCATAAAAAATATCCTTTAACTCCAAATCCTATAATTCTATTTCGTTTAAAGTAACACCTATATAATCAAGATATTTTTTAAGACCATCTAAAGATATAGTTACTGTTTTGTAGTTTACATTTGGATGGAAGTTTAAAAGCTCCCCTGTTAAAAGTTCTTTTTCTATATAAAGTTCAACAACTTTTTCTTCATCATTAACTAAAGAGAATGGATTTACACTTCCTGGAACTAATTTTAATACTTTCATTAATCTATCTTCTGATGCGAAAGAAAGATTTGTGCTGCCTATAAGTTTTTTAACTTCTTTAAGATTAACTGGTTTTGCGTCTTCTGCAACTAGAAGGTAGTATTTGTTTCCTTTTGCATTTCTAAGGAATAGATTCTTAGCGTGAAGACCTGGAGCCTGTTCTTTTATCTTGTTAAGATCTTCTGCTGTGTATAGTGGCTCGTGTTCAACAACACCGTAGTCTACACCAAGCTCGTCTAATATATCGTACACCTTCTGTTCTATTTCAGTAGGTTCAGTTGTATATATTTTTTCCATAATAAATACCTCCAATTTTTTCTATTATATTATAGATATTGTTTTAGCTTTAACTAAATTTTACCACATTATAGGAAAAATTTAAAAGAGAATTGTACGAATATAATAAATATTTTTTCAGAGTTTATCTTTTCACACCAAATTTTATCACGATAACATAAAAAACTCCTTAACTATTCTTCAACAAATGAATTAAGCTTTGCAAGATAATAAACTGAGGACAAGAAGTATAACTGCTAAAAAGCGACAATACTACAAGCGCCCCACAACTGCTAAATATGTTACTCTAACAGTGTGGGGCGCTGAAGCCTGGAGCTAAGAGTAGTTATACTCTTGTCCTTTTATTATTAACAAGTTGTTCCATCTGGTATATGCTTAATCTTTTCGTCGTAAATCTTCTTAAAGAATCCTAAACAAAGCACAAGTGAAACAATCTCAGCTATCGGATAAGATAACCAAACAAGATTAATATTTCCAGTTCTAGACATCAAATACGCAACTGGTAAAAGTACAAATAACTGTCTAGCAACTGATATAATAAGCGAGAACGAACTCTGGTTTAGTGCCTGGAATACAGTACTTAGAACAATACTAGCACCTGCCAAAATAAAGTGTGTCGCTATAATTCTAAGCCCAGGAACTCCTATTCTAATCATTTCCTCTGACGGATTAAATATACCTAAAAGTACCTTAGGAACACATTCAAATAAAACTGTTCCAAAAATCATTATTCCAATAGCATAAGTTGTAGCTAATTTAATTGATTTTAATATACGCTTTCTATTCTGAGCACCGTAATTGTATGAAACTATTGGAACTAAGCCATTATTTAGACCAAATATAGGCATAAATACAAAACTCTGAAGCTTTATATACACTCCAAAGAATGCTGCTGAAGTCTTTGTAAAAGTAAGTAAAATCTGGTTCATACCAAATGTCATAACTGAAGAAATACTTGCCATTATTATACTCGGAATACCAACTCTATATATTTTACCTATTATATTTAGAGATGGTCTAAAGCTTCTAAAGTGAAGATCTATATCGTGATTTATCTTGTGATTGAAAAACATCGCAAGTGTCATAGCAGACATCTGCCCAAAAACAGTTGCAATAGCTGCACCAGCAACACCTAGTTTTGGTGCTCCAAATAATCCAAATATAAAAATCGGATCTAATATGATATTGACTATAGCGCCTGTCAGCTGAGATATCATAGAGTAGAAAGTACGACCTGTTGCCTGAAGAATTCTTTCAAATGTTATCTGTAAAAATATCCCAAAAGATAACGAACAACATATTGTCATATAAGTTATTCCATACTCAGTTATCCTTTCTCCAGCATTTTGCATTATAAAGAAAGGACGGCTAAATAACATTCCTATTACTAAAAATGCCACCCAGCTCATAATTGCTAAAAATACACCATTATTAGCAGCTGCACTTGCTTGTTCCCTATTCTTTTCTCCCAAACTTCTTGAAAGCAGCGCATTTATACCAACACCTGTACCTGTAGCAACCGCAATCATAAGATTCTGTATTGGAAACGCTAAAGATACCGCAGTCAGCGCATCCTCATTAATCTGCGCAACAAACATACTATCTACTATATTATATAGTGCCTGAACAAGCATCGAAATCATAATAGGCAACGACATAGTAATCAATAGTTTATTTATAGGCATAACTCCCATCTTATTCTCTTCTGCCATTTTTCTTACCCCCTTGAACTAATAATAAAAAAATCATATTAAATATAATTGCTTTTAAATTTATTTTTACTACTTTAATATTATAATAAATATAAAAATACATCGCAACTAAAAAAAGACTGCTACAAAATTTGCAACAGTCCCATATTTCTTATTTAATTAATCCTTTTTCCTGTAGGAAGTCCTTAGCTACATCTGATGGTTTCTGTTTCAATTCATCAACTCTGTAGTTTAAGTCTACCATTGTTTCTTCATCCAAATACTGACCTAACTCATTTAAAAGCTTTTCAACTTCTGGGAACTCTTTCTTAACCCTGTCATTTGTAACAGGTATCGCATTATAAGGTAGGAAGAATTGTTTATCATCCTTTAGTACCTTTAAATCGAATTTTTTAAGAAGTCCGTCAGTTGAATATGCATCTATAACATCACATTCGCCACTCATTAAAGCTGTATATCTTGGAGATCCATCTATTGGAACTATATCTTTGAAGTTTACTGGATAAGCTTTCTGAAGACCTACTAAACAGTCTTTTCTTTCGACAAATGTAAGTGTTGGAGAGAATACCAACTTATTAGAAACTCTAGCCAAATCGCTAATTGTTTCTAGGTTGTATTTTTCTGCAGTTTCTTTCTTAACAGCTAATGTATATGTATTATTAAATCCTAATGATTTTAATACATTTAAGTTGTACTGAGATTTCATTTCATCTTTTACTGTATTATAAACTTCTTCAACATCGCTATTAGGCTCTTTTCCAAGAACACTTCCGTATATTGTTCCTGTGTAGTCTACGTATAAATCTACATCTCCACCTTTAATAGCATCTAGCACTATTGAAGATGCTCCAAGTGAAAGCGACTGATTTACCTTAATATCACTATTATCTTCTATATAATATTTTAATATGTAGTTTAGAATTTCCTGTTCTGTAAAGTCCATACTACCTATTGTAATTTCTCTGTCTGATGTTACCTTTGTCAATGCACTAAATGCAAAACTTCCAATAAGTGCTACACAAAGCACTGCAACTACAACTTTATCCATAACTTTTGCGAATTTACTTCTATTTACAGAAAGCTGTAAGTTTTTAGGAGTAACAACTCTTTCAAGTACTGAGAATATGTAATCTATTAATAATGCAAGTATACAAGCTGGAACCGCACCTGCTAATATCTGTGCATTGTTTACTGTACGAATACCTGCATATACTAAGTATCCAAGTCCTCCAGCACCTATGAATGCTGCAAGTGTCATAAGACCAACTGCACCAACGGCACTTATTCTAACCCCTGCCATTATAACTGGAGCAGCTAGTGGTATCTGTACTTTATATAGAATTTGAACTCTATCAAGACCTATACCTCTTGCAGCTTCGATTGTGTCTGGGTTGATGTTGTTAAGTCCTGCAACTGTATTTTTTATAATTGGTAGTAATGAGTATAGAGTAACCATTACTATTGCAGGCTTTGTCCCTATCCCAAATAGAGGAATCATAAACCCTAAAAGAGCCATTGAAGGTATTGCCTGTATGATATTAGTCATACCCATTATAGGTTTTTTAGCTGGTTTGAAGTATGTTATAAGTATCCCAAGAGGAACACCTATAAGTATTGCTATAGCGATTGCTATTACAGTCAACTGTATATGTTCTATACATAAGTTTAAAACTGTTCCTGAATTTTGTTGCATATATTCTATAAAACCACTCATTTTTATTCAACCTCACTTTCATCGTATTTCTTAGAAAGTGCTGTAACAAGTGTACTCTTTGTTATAAGCCCTACTAATTTTTCATTGTCCACAACTGGAATTGTGTACATATTAAATTCCTTCGCTTTATTTAACACACCTACTATAGAATCTCTAGGTGATACAGATACGCAATTTGTATCCATTATATCTAATACTCTTTTTGTTCTATTGACTTCTAATGATGCATCAGATGCATATACTTTACCTAAGAATTTTCTATTTTCGTCTATTACCATTAAACTATCGACTCTGTGCTCTCTCATTATATTTTGAGCTTTGATAGCTTTTAGTCTTGATATACAAACTATAGGGTTTTCTATCATTATATCTTCTGCTTTTATAAGCTCTGGAGAATCCCAAATACGTTTCTTTCCGACAAAGTTTAAAACAAAGTCGTTTGCTGGATGTTTTAATATCTGCTCTGGAGTATCAAACTGCTGAATTTTTCCTTCATTTAATATACAAATTCTATCAGCTAGTTTTATAGCTTCACCCATGTCATGAGTTACAAAGACTATTGTTTTTCTTAATTTATCTTGTAATGCTACAAGCTCATCTTGTAACTGGTTTCTTGTTATTGGATCCAGTGCACTAAATGGTTCGTCCATTAATATTATGTCCGGATTACTTGCAAATGCTCTTGCAACTCCAACTCTCTGCTGCTGACCACCACTCATCTGAACTGGATATTTATCCATATATTCATCTGGATTAAGCCCAACCATTGTAAGCACATTTCTTACATTTTCTAGAAGTTTTTCAGCTTCTTCTTTTTTTCCTTCTTTTTCCTTGTTTCTTTTATTCTTTATTTTTGGTATTAATTCGATATTTTCCCTAACTGTCATATGAGGGAAAAGCCCTGTCTGCTGGATTACATATCCGATATTTCTTCTAAGCTCTATTTCGTTTTCCTTACTTATATCCTTTCCATTAACGTATATAGTTCCGTCTGTTGGGAGTATTAATTTGTTAATCATCTTTAAGGCAGTTGTTTTACCGCATCCACTTCCTCCGATTATACAAACAAATTCCCCTTCTTCAATATTGAAAGATACATTATCCAGTACTTTTTTGTCTTTAAATGATTTTGATACATCTTTAAATTCAATCATAACTGAACACTTCCTTTACTTTTCCTTATATTATCTATTAGTTATTGTTATATACTTTATCATTTTTCTGAAAATTAATCAAATAATTACAATTTGTAACTTCTTTATAAAGTAATCTTTCATTTTTTAGACAATAAATATTTATACATGAAAAAACTTCTATTTTTTATCCTTATCATAGTATATTTGTTGAAATTTCAATCATTGTAAATAGTATGTTTTTTTAAACTTAGAAATAATCATACTAAATTCTAATTCGCTCTATTTATATTCACTATTATTTTATATTAGATTCATTTTCTAGCAAAAATAAAAAAATGCAAGCATTTTTTATAACGCTTGCATTTTAAAATTCAATATATTTGTCGTTTTATACTATTTATTTTTATGTTAGTAAAATTTTTTATAATTTTCAACTTAATTTTTTGATATTTTTCAAATTTATCTGAAGTTTCGACTAAAAACTTTGTTGTTGTATTAAAGTTGTTTCTATCTTTTCTTTATTAAATAAAGAATATTTAACTATTTTTTTAACAAAAAAATATTTTTTATATTTATTCAAAGTCTGCTTAAAGTATTTTTTAAGATAAAGTTTTTTAAAGTTTTCTATATACTAGCTAATATATTAATAAAATCTATAATTCTAGTAATCTATAGACAGATAAAGCATATATTTCAGTAGCTTTTATCATATTTTTTATGTTTACTCTTTCATTTTCCTGGTGCTCAGTTTTTTCATCAAATGGGAACATTGCTCCAAAAGCTACACAGTTATCAAGAGCTTTTGCATAAGTAGCTCCACCTGATGATTTTGGTGTTCCTTCAAGTCCTGTTTCCTGTTCGTAAACAGATACAAGTGTCTTTATAAGCTCAGAATCTGCTGGAACATAAAGAGATTTTAGTCTATCAAACTCTTCAAATTCAAGTCCATAGTTAGCAGCATTTTCTTTTACTGCATTTTCTAAATCTTCTATAGTGAATTTTACAGGTACTCTTGAATCAAACCCTATCTTAGATTCTTTTTCGTTTATTATAAGCTCGCCTAAGTTTAGAGTAAGTGTCCCAGATACGTCATCTACGCAATTAGGAAGTATCTTGCTACCAACTGAGTCAGATAATTCGGCAACAAATCTTACAACATCATCTTTTACACCTATTTCATAAAGAGCTTTACAAAGTCTTTCTATTGCATTTACTCCCTTGTCAGCAGATGCAGCGTGTACTCTTTTCCCAATAACAGTTATGCTTTCTCCATCTTTTTCATATTCAAATTTTAACTCATCTAGTTTTTCTGCTAATTTGTCGGCAAGTTCTCCAGTATAATTAGCTACTCCAGGAACTGCATTTAATGCTCCAGATATATTTAAACTTAAATCTTTAGATCCTTTTCCTCTTAAATAGAACTGCACTAGAGATTTTTCTGCATTTGTCACTGGGAATGAAGAATCTGGTGTAAATCCCATAGATGGTATTTCTTCACCATTTTCTGTGTATTTTGCAATACATCTCCATAAATTTTCTTCGTCACCACCGATTATAAATCTAACTCTTTTGCCAAACTTAACCCCAGCATCTAAAAGAGCCTTAACAGCGTACATTGCAGCTATTGTAGGTCCTTTGTCGTCCTGAGTTCCTCTTCCGTATATGTATCCATCTTCTTCAGTTGCTGAAAATGGAGGGAATTTCCACTTAGATTCATCTCCTATAGGAACAACATCTATATGCCCTAATATTCCAATAAGTTCTTCACCTTCTCCAACTTCTGCATATCCATAGTATCCGTCTTTGTATACAGTCTTAAACCCTAGAGATTCTGCTATTTCTAAAGTTTTTCTAAGAGATTCGTCTACTCCCTTACCAAAAGGCATTGATTCTGTTGCTGTATTTTCATCCATTACACTATTTATTCTTACAGCAGCTTTGATTGATTCAATCATATCTCTTCTGTTTTCATTCACTATATTTTTTATCTTAGCTTCCATTTTTAATTTTTCCTTTCTTTAATTTAAAGTTAATTTTAACTTTTAAATTTATTTTATTTTTGTTTTAATTATAATTTGATTAATCGTTATTCTATTTACTTTTTTTATTAATTTATTTTCACAGTTTTTATTATATCATGGATATATTATTTTAGGAATTTTATCTCTATATTAGTATGTCTATAAATATTTTAGATTATGAATTTAAATAATTTAGTGTAAATAAAAAAAGAGAGCCGAAGCTCTCTAATTTTATTAATATTCTATTAAAGATTTTATTAATCATATCTAAAAGTAAGTTATTTTTAATGTTTATATATTACCATCCAAAGTCAGTAGTTGCGTACATACTACCGTCTTTTGCTCTGTAAACACCAACACCTACATGATTGAAATCACCACTTAGCATATTCGCATTATGTCCTGGAGAATTTTTCCATCCTTCAAAAGATTTCTGAGCATATTCTTTAGCTGATGGAGTACGTTTTCCATAAGAACCAAATATGTTTTCTCCCATTAAAGGAACACTTCCACCTTCATTAGGATACATTTCATCAATCAACATTCCATTGTAATCATGAGCAAAGTAATTGTTATCTGCCATATGTTTAGATTTTAAGTATGCCCATCTTTCTAATCCTGCTTCAGGTTTTAAAGGATGCACTCCATAACTTGCTCTATGTGCATTTATTAATTTATAGAATTCTTTTCTATACTCTGCCTGATATGCTTCAGAGTTTACATTTACATTTGTACTAGGTTTGTTTCCATTTGGTTTATTTCCTCCTGGTTTATTTCCATTTGGTTCTTTTATTATAAGAGTTAAAGTTTTATATGCTTTTGCACCATCAGAGTCAGTAACCTCTAAATTTAGTTTATATGTTCCTGGATACATAGCTGCTGGAGGATCTATAAGCATTACTTCATTTGTTAAATCCCCATCTTCTTTGTCATAAGCCTGAACACCATATTCATTTACATCTATTTGTTCATAATATTCAAGTATTACAGTGTCTTTTTTAGCAGTTATAACAGGTTTTGTATTTCCTGATAGGTCTATATCTTTCATTCCGCCTATCTGAATAGCATTCTTTCCTTTTAATATGCTATTATCAGAATTTGAAGATACAAGTACTACACCATTGTCTTTAGCTAGTAAAGATGAAGTAAGCGCATCTACAAGAGGATTTCCTTTAGCACAGTATAGTGTATTAGAACTTGAGTAGAAGTTCTTAATTACTGCTCTATTTGTTTCATATCTATTATTTCCAGAAATTCTTTTTGCACTAAATTTTGATACTAATGAGTTTGATACAACAGCATTTCCACCTATTGCAAAGTATTTTACTCCAGATTTTTTGCTCTGAGATGATGAACTTCCATTAGTTAATATTATAGGAGCTTTATCTCTAGCTGCAACTGGTGCTACAGACATAGCATCTGCTTCACCTTTATTTCCATTTACTATAAATGCTTCACTATAGTTTCCTACAAGGACTGCAACTTTTTCAGAAGTTTCTATTCTATTTTTTCCTTCTATTCTTATAATTTCCTTATCTGATAATTGATTTTCAACCTTTGAACTTATAGCCGCATTACCACCAATTATATAAACTTTTTCTACATTTTGCAGTCTTTCCATAGTTTCACTAGGTATTGAATCCTTTTTAACCAATAATATAGGGGCATTTTCTTTACCAGCTAAACTAGATGCAGATAATCCATCTGCCAAGCTCTTATCTGAATTTACAAGAATAGCAGTATTATAATTGCTTATATTATCTGCTATTCTTGCCGCTGTTTCATATCTATTGGCACCCGCTATTTCTGATATCTTACTAGCAGATACAGGTACAAGTGATGTACCAAACAAAACAGCACTTAAAGTAAGAGCACTTAATTTTTTTGCAAATTTCATAGTAATCTCTCCTCACATTTTATATTTTTGTAATTTTCATACAAATATACCTTGATTTAAGTATCTCATAATTTCATTTTTATGTAAAGTTTTTACAAAAAATAATATCATTAAAAAAATCAATATAAAAAAAGAGGGTGTTTCTCCCTCTAATTTTTAAATTTATTTTTTCATATTTTTTATCCGACAAATTCCCTGTGTCATAGTTCCCATTGGACAATATACGCACCAAGATCTTGGCTTGTATAAAAGCATTGTTATCACTCCAAGTATAGTAGATGTTAACATTACACTGTAGAATCCAAATGCAAACTGTACCATCCAAGCTGGGACATTTGCGCCACTAAATGCAAAGCTCCAAGGTACTTTAAATGTCCAAAGTATTGTAACTACTTCCTTCATACTATTTGCTCCCTTAAACACAAGATATGTAGAAAACAGCATATTTCCAAACATAAACATAAAGAAAGCTAAAAATCCGTATCTAAACCATTTGCTCTTTAAGAATTTTGGTACATCTTTTTTTCTTGAAAGACCTAACTTTCCTCCAAGTATTCCAAATAACTGACCTCTTCCACAGTATCTATTACAATACGCTTTGTTTCCACTTACTATAGAAATTATCAGCGGAACAAAGAAACAGATTAACCCTAGCCACGCAAACATTATATTGAAAAATCCTAATGTTAAATAAAGCAAAGATACCATCCATAAATAATCATACCATTTTTTCTGTTTTTTCATTATATAGCACCTCCTACTACATCATTTTTCATCATAATTTCTTCTCTTTCGATTTCTATTACAGATGCTGGACATTCCTTAGCACAAAGTCCACATCCTATGCATTTTTCCATATCCACCACCGCATATATACCTTTTGGTACAGATATTGCACCTTTAGGACATACTTTTATACAGCATCCACATGCAACACATAGCGACTGGTCTACAGATGCAAATCTTTTCATTTTCTTATTCATACTATTATTCCCTTTCACCACAAATTTATTTATTATATCAATGTCATGATGATATTCTACAATAAAAAAAGCTGCCTCTTCTGTGACACAATCACATAAAAAGCAACTTTTTATAATTTATTATATTTATTTTTATAATTTATTACATTATTAAATTTTATCTAGCTATTTTGACAAGTTCATTTTTGTCTACTATCTCTATACTCCCCCTACCAAGAGATACAAAGCCCTCTTGCTCGAAGTATTTAAGCATTCTGCTGACAACTTCTCTCGCACTTCCAATATATTTTGCAAGCTGCTCATGAGTTATCTTTATCTTATCTTTTCCAATTTCTTCACTTTCCTTGATTAAAAATACAGCAATTCTATTATCTATTCCTGCAAATAAAATCTGCTGCATTATCCACATAACATCAGAAAATCTCGCTGCTATTCCCTCATACATGAACGCTTTTACATAGATATTTTCCTCCATAATTCTTTTGAATATATTAGAAGGAACATTTATTATCTCTGTATTTTCCTCTGCTTCGATATGTACTTCAAATGTTATCGCATCCAATACGCAAGATGATGATAGCGTACACATTTCGCCTTCTTTTATTCTGTATAGAGTTACTTCTCTACCGTCTTCAGAGATGATATGTACTCTAAGTGATCCCTTTTTTACAAGGATTATTCCAAAGCAGCTTTCTGATTTTTTAGGTATTAGCTCTCCTTTTTTTAAGGTCGTGTTATGTATATTTTTTTCTATTAATTCTTTTTCTTCGTCTGTTAGTAATTCCCAAAGTGGCAATTTTTTTAATCTGTTTATATCTTTCATTCTATTTCTCCATAGTTATTTTATCAAGGAGTATTATATCACAAATTTAAATATTACTTACTAATCTATCTTAAGTTGCTTGGACCTCCACTTTGATAAGTAGCCTTAACCATATATATTTTTCCCATTCCTCTTCTTATATACTTATCTCCAAAATCTTCACTATAATTTGATTCTTTAGCATAGAAGCTAAATCCATCTATAATAGTTCCATAATTAGATAACATATTCATATTATGTCCATGTGAATTTTTCCACTGATTGAATATTCTATTAGCTAAAGCTTTTCCTTCTCTTTCAGTAATTTCCTCTGTTACCCATTGACCTGCTATATTTTCAGAAGCACTTCTGACATGAGGTGTTTCTATCCATGGATCGTGGTCAAAGTAATTATTTTCTATCATATGTTTTGATTTTGCTAGTGTACTTTCTTCAAATGCCCAATGATGTTCAGCCTTTGAACAACCTTTTTCTTCTCTATAGTTATCTAGTATTCTATAGAACTCTTTTCTTACTATATTTTGGAATTCTGGCGAATTTATATTGTAAGTTTTTTCAGTTGGTTTATTTGGTTTATTTGGTTTATTTTGATTTTCTTCTTCTGGATTTTCTCCATTATTATCGTCAACCCATGTATCATTTATAATTAGAGTTAAAGTTTTATAAAATGCTGCACCACTTGAATCCTCAACCATTAATTCTAGTTTATATGTTCCAGGCTCAAATATATTAGGGATTTCTTTAACCATTATTTTATCTGTTATATCTCCATCCTCTGGATCTGTTGCAACAACGCCGTATAAATCTAAATCTATCATTTCTCCAAGATTAAATTCTAATGTATCTGTAACAGATGTTATCTCAGGATTACTATTATTTGGATTTACTACAAAATCCATTCCACCAACCTGTACAATATCTTTATCCTTTAAAATACTTTTATCTGAGTTTTTAGAAACAAGTACCACACCATTATCTTTTGCCAATAATGATACTGTTAACGCATCTACCAACGGATTTCCCTTAGCATAATATAATTTATTCGAATTATTGTAAAATTTTTCAACAACTTCTTTATTAGTTTTGTATCTATCGCTTCCACTTAATCTTACTGCTCCAAATTTTGAAACTAGTGAATTTGAAACAACTGCTTCTCCTCCAATAGCATAATAATTAACACCAGATATTTTTTGCTGATCTGTTGAATTACCATTTGTTAATATTATAGGAGCTTTATCTCTAGCTGCAACAGGTGCTACAGACATTGCATCAGCTTCACCTTTATTTCCATTAACTATAAATGCTTCATCGTAATTACCTACAAGGGCAGCAACTTTTTCTGAAGTGTCAATTCTATTTTTCCCCTCTATTCTCTGTACTTCCTTGCCATATAATTGATTTTCAACATTTTTACTTATTGCAGCAGTTCCACCTATTATATAAACTTTACTTACATTCTCTAGTCTTGCCATTGTCGCATCAGGAATAGAATTCTGTTTTACCAATAGTATCGGAGCATTTTCTTTCCCTGCTAATGAAGACGCAGAAAGTCCATCTGCCAAGCTTTTATCTGAATTTACAAGTATTGCTGTATCATAATTTCCCATTCTATCAGCAATTTTTGCAGCAGTGTCGTATCTGTTTGACCCTACTATTTCATCCTTATTTGCTGCAGATACTGGAACAATAGAAGTTCCTAGTAATACTGCACATAATACTAAAGCACTCGCCTTTTCTCTAAATTTCATAAATATCTCTCCTTTTTGAAATAATTTTTAGAATTTTAGGAAAATATCCTCATATTTAAAATATCATATTTGAGTTTTTTAGTAAATAGTTGCAAATAAATAATTTATTAAAATCAAAAAATAAGAGAGGCATTTTTATTAACCTCTCTTACTTTTGATAATATGTTATTTTGATAATTTTGTCTTACTTATTTTCCCTGTTCTCTATGTAAATCTTTTATTCTCTCTATTGCCTTTAATGTACCCATCTTAGAATGGTCAAAAGTAAGTCCACCCTGGAAGTAAACATTGTATGGTGGTCTTATTGGAGCATCGGCACTTAATTCTATTGAAGAACCCTGAACAAAAGCTCCTGCAGCCATTATAACCTCATCTTCGTACCCTGGCATCGCCCATGGAACTGGTGTAACAAATGAATCAACTGGAGCTGCATACTGAACACCTTCACAGAATCTAACAACTTCTTCTGGACTTCCAAGCTGAACACACTGGATTATATCACTTCTTAAATCGTCGTAAGCTGGAAGTACTTTATATCCTAATTTTTCAAAAGCTCTAGCACAGAATATGGCTCCCATTACAGCCTGAGATACAACATATGGAGCCATGAAGAATCCCTGAAGTACACTTCTTGTAGTTCCAAATGTAAGACCACATTCTTTACCTATACCAGGACAAGTTAATCTATATGATATCTGTTCAACTAAATCATGTCTACCAACTATATATCCACCAGTTAAAGCAAGTCCTCCTCCTGGGTTTTTGATTAATGATCCAGCCATTATATCTACCCCAACATCTGTTGGTTCTTTAGTATCTAAGAACTCACCGTAGCAGTTATCAACCATTATTATAACTTCTGGTTTAACTCTTCTAACTTCTTTAACAGCTTCTTCTATATCTTCTATTGATAAAGATTTTCTCCATTCATATCCTTTAGATCTCTGTATCATAACTAACTTAGTTCTATCATTTATTTTAGCTTCTATACCATCTATATCTATATTTCCATCTTCTCTGAAATCTAACTGACTATATGTAACACCGTATTCTTTTAGGCATCCTTTTTCTTCTCTTATACCTATAACTCCCTGAAGAGTGTCGTATGGTGCTGATGTTATAGAAAGTATTTCATCTCCTGGTCTTACTAACCCCTGAACAGTTAATGATAGTGCATGAGTACCATTAACTATTATAGGTCTAACAAGTGCATCTTCTGTATGGAATACTTTTGCGTATATTTCTTCTATTTTTTCTCTACCTAGGTCATTGTATCCGTATCCAGTAGTCCAGTTGAAGTGGTTATCACTTAAATTGGCTTCCTGCATAGCTCTTAATACTTTATACTGATTGTATTCTCTTATTTCTTTGATCTCATCAAATTTAAATTTGATGTCTTCCATAACCTCTTCTGAGAATTTCATCATTTCATCGTCTATATTGTAGTGTTCTTTTAAAAAATCTCTTGTAATATCTAACATTTCTTGCTCCTTTTTCTTTGTATCTTAGTATATTATGCTTATATTATCTACTGGCTGAACAGTAGATACAGCGTGTTTGTATATTAAGCTCTGTTTCTTATCTTCTCCCTCTAATAGAATAACATAGCTGTCAAATCCTTTTACAGTTCCTTTAACCTTTACACCATTAACAAGATATATAAAAACAGCTTTTTTCTCTTTTCTCGCCTGATTTAAGAATAAATCCTGTAAGTTTAATACTGTATTTTTCATTTTCTAATCCCCCTAAAATAATTTATTTAAAATCAAAACTTTTTCTTACTAAAGCATTTCTTTGACATAAGAAACAACTGCATCTTTTAATTCTTCGTCTGAATCAAATTTATCAATTCCAAACCATTTTGCATCTTCGTATCTTCTAAACCAAGTTAGCTGTCTTTTTGCATAACGTCTAGAATCTCTTTTTATTATTTCTATAGCTTCGTCAAGAGTGTACTCTCCATCGAAGTATTTTATAATTTCTTTGTATCCGATTCCCTGCATAGAAATCATATCTTTTGTGTAGCCTTTTTCAAGAAGTCCTTTAACCTCTTCAATTAAACCATTTTTTAGCATTATATCGACTCTTAGATTTATTCTATCATATAATGCCTGTCTATCTCTATTTAAAACTATTATAATTGGTCTATACTTTTTATTGTATCTTAAATCTTTTGAAAAGTCATTCATCTTTTCTCCACTCATAGCAACTTCAATCGCTCTTATTACTCTTTTTGTGTTGTTTGGATGAATTCTTTCAGCAGCTTCTTTATCTAATGAAACTAGTTTTTCGTACATATACGCAGGTCCATTTTCTTCAAGTTCTTTGTTTAATTCTTCTCTTAGTTCCTGATTTGCATCAGATTTTCCAAAGTCCATATCGTATATTAAAGAGTTTAGGTAAAGTCCTGTTCCTCCAGTGACTATTACATTTTTTCCTCTACTAGAAATTTCATCTATGTATTCTTCTGCCATTCTTTTGTATTCAGATACAGAAAAAGGCATATCTGGCTCTATTTCATCTACTAGATAGTGCTTAACTCCCTGCATTTCTTCTTCAGTTACTTTTGCGCTACCTATGTCCATATATTTGTATATCTGCATTGAGTCTGCAGATACTATCTCTGCATCAACTGCCTTTGCAAGCTGTATTGAAAGATCTGTCTTTCCAACTGCAGTAGGTCCAGTAAGGATTATTAGTGGTGTTGTCATAATACCCCTCCCTTCTTATTTTTCTACATTATTCTTTTAAACATCTTTTCTATTTCAACTTTAGAAATTTCTACCATTGTAGGTCTTCCATGTGGGCAAGTGTATGGATTTTCACATTTCTCAAGTTGTCTAAATAGAGATTCTATTTCTATATTTTGAATTCTATCGTTTGCTTTAATCGCCGATTTACAAGCCATTATCGCAAATCTATCATCTTTTAAATCATAGTTATTTGATATTTTATCTATGTTGTCTATCAATTCTAAAATAAATTTTTCAGACTGAGGAGTTCCAAATAGATTAGGTACACCTCTTATCAAGATATTGTTCATCCCAAATATTTCTACTTCAAATCCAAAGTTTCTAAATACATCGATATTTTTTTCAACCTGTAGCATATCCACGCTTGATAGCTCTAACACAATTGGATCTAATAACATCTGCATGTGTACTTCTCTTCTATGAAATGCGTTCATGTATCTCTCGAATAACACTCTTTCATGTGCTGCGTGCTGGTCCATTAGATACATAGATTCTCCCTTTTGAAGTACTATATATGTATCAAATACTACTCCAACAACTTTATAATATTTAAGAGAGAATCCAGCTTCTTTTTTCTCTATTTCGTCTCTCTTTTCTGAATCAAGTATTGCACCATCTGCTGTGAATGCCATCTGTGATTCAGTTTCAGATATTTTATCATTATCCTCTATTTTTACAGCACTACTGTAGTTGTTTTTATAGTTATCCACATCGCTGTTATAACTACTAAACCCACTAGAATAGCTTTCTCTTTTATTTGTTTTATTATCATAGTTTTTAAATGAACTATTCTTTGTTGCATTAGATTTATCTTTTATTTCTTTTTTCTTTTTCTCCTCAAAATCATCTAACTTAATAAATGAATTTACATCTACCTCATCAGATAAGTCTATCGGTTTAATATTTTTATCGTCAAGTTTTGTATTTGTTTCACTAAAATTAGTCGTAGTATTTCCAAAATCCTGATTTTTAAATGCATTACCGCTAAAGTCTTGTTTTACTGCCCTATCCTTAGGAACTCTGTCAAATGTTTCATACTTACCAATAAGGCTTTGTTTAAGCAGTTTTGCCCTAATATATTCCATTATTTCTAATTTTATCTCGTTTTCCTTTTCAAACTTAACCTCAATCTTGCCTGGGTGTATGTTTACATCCACCTTCTGTGGATCAAGGTGCAAGTTTATGAAACAAACTGCGTGCTTATTTATAGGAATTATAGATTTATACGCATTTGCAATCGCATCGTAAATTATCTTGCTTTTTACAAATCTCCCATTTATATATACATGTTGTAGATTTCTGTTAGAGCGGTATATATTGTTGTTTCCTATATATCCATCTATTTTGAAAAGGCTGCAATCATAATTGATTTCGATTAAGTTTTCAGCAACTTCTCTACTGTATATGCTCCTAACAGCGCTTACTAGTTTTCCATCTCCTGGAGTGTTGACCATAAGTTTTCCTGCATTAAGGTATCTAAATTTTACATTTGGATATCCTATCGCAAGCTTGTTTACAATATCTGTGATATTCATAAGCTCAGCATGGTCAGTTTTTAGGAATTTTTTTCTCGCTGGAGTGTTAAAGAATAAATCTTTAATCACGATAGATGTTCCAGTATTTGCACCAACGGCTTCTTTTGCTTCTATATTTCCGCCAACTAGAGTGATTTTTGTTCCAACAGCTTCATCCTCGAATTTTGTAGTCATTTCTAGTTTTGAAACTGCACAGATAGAAGCAAGTGCCTCTCCTCTAAATCCAAGCGTAAATAGATTAAACAAGTCGTCTATTTTGTCTATTTTACTAGTTGCATGTCTTAAAAAGCACTTTTTAACCTCACTTGAAGGAATTCCACATCCGTTGTCTGTTATTTTTATAAGTGACTTTCCACCGTTTTCAACCTCAATTATTATCCTATCAGCACCAGCATCTATTGAGTTTTCAACTAATTCCTTCACTATAGATGATGGTCTTTCAACAACTTCTCCAGCTGCAATTTTGTTTATAGTTATTTCGTCTAGCAGGTTTATTCTATTTTTCATAATAATCCTCCTAACAATTTATTTTGAGCTTTCTTCCTGAGCTATTTTCTGAAGCTCGAATATTTTGTTCATAGCATCAAGTGGAGTCATATTCATAAGATTTAGAGATAGTATCTCTTCCTCTAGCTTGCTTTTTTCCATACTTCCAAATGAAATCTGCACCCCAGAAGTACTGTATTCCACTTTTTTGCTCTTTTTAGACTGTTTTTCTTTTAATTGTTTAGAAAGCAAGTCTATCTTTTCTTCAAGTTTTTTATTTTTATCGTTTAAGTTATCGTTTATATTTTTTAGACTATTATTTTCTGTTTTTAAATTGTCTAATTCTATTTTTAGTTCCTTACATTCTTCAAAGCTATTATCTTCATAAGATGCTTTTTCAGCAACTCTATCTTCTATATTTGCTATATTTTGTGCAAATCCACTATTTCCATTATCAGAAGACAATGCATTTAATACACTCATATTGCTTACGTGGTTCTTTTCTAAATCAGAAAGTATCTCAGAAGATCTGTTTATAACCTCATCTGGAAGTTTTGCCAGCTTAGCAACATATATACCATAACTTTTATCTGCTGCCTGAGGAATTATTTTTCTAAGAAATATTACATCATTCCCATCTTCTTTAACACCTATAGAATAGTTCTTAACTTCATCAAACTCATCTTCAAGGTCTGTAAGCTCGTGGTAATGAGTTGCAAATAATGTCTTACATTTTATATTTTTCTGAATGTACTCAACTATAGACCAAGCTAAACTTATTCCGTCGTAAGTACTAGTTCCACGACCTATTTCATCAAGTATAACCAAACTCTTGTCTGTAGCATTTTTTAAAATCATTGAAACTTCATTCATCTCAACCATAAATGTAGACTGTCCCTGAGATAAGTCGTCGCTCGCTCCAACTCTTGTAAATATTCTATCCATTATTGGAATATCAGCATATTCTGCTGGGACAAATGAGCCTATGTGAGCCATAAGTGCAATTATCGCAGTTTGTCGCATATATGTAGATTTACCTGACATATTTGGTCCTGTGATTATGTTTATAGTATTTTCTCCAGTTTTTAAATATGTATCGTTTGGAACAAAGTTTTCTATTCCTACGATATTTTCAACAACTGGATGTCTACCATTTTTTATCTCTAATCTATTTTCGTTGTTTATATTTGGTTTAACGTATCCATTTTGTGAAGCTGTTTCAGCAAGTGCAGCATATACGTCTACATTTGCTACAATATGCGCAACCTCCTGTATTCTATTTATATTTCTATAAACAGCACTTCTAATTTCTGTAAAGATTTCATATTCTATAGCTTTTATTTTTTCTTCAGCATTTAGAATTTTTTCTTCTATTTCTTTTAGCTCTGGAGTGATAAATCTCTCTGCATTGCTAAGTGTTTGCTTTCTTATATAACTTTCATCAATATTTGCCTGAGATAAATTAGCTTTAGTAATTTCTATATAATATCCAAAAACTTTATTAAATCCTATTTTTAATGATTTAACCCCAGTTCTTTCTTTTTCCTTAGCTTCTATATCTTTTATTATATTCGCTCCGTTTTTAGAAATATCTCTAAGCTCATCAAGCTCCTTGTTGTATCCTGTTTTTATTATATTTCCGTCTTTTATTGTAATAGCAGGATCTTCCTTTATCGAATCCTCTATTAACTGATAAATATCCTCTAAAGTATCCATACTATTTATGTATTCTTTTAAAATTACACAGCTTGAATTTCCAACTGTTTCTTTTAATAGAGGTAATTTTTCTATAGAATGTTTTAAGTTTATTAATTCTTTAGGAGTTACTTTTTCAAAAGCTATTTTCCCACAGATTCTTTCTATATCGTAAATTTTCTTTAATATTTCAATTAAGTCTTCTTTTAATATATAGTCGTCGTTTATTTCTTCTATTATGTTTAATCTATATTCTATTTTTTCTTTATTTATAAGTGGCTGTTCTACGTATTTTCTAAGAAGTCTACCACCCATTGCAGTAGATGTTCTGTCTAATACATGAAGAAGTGATCCTTTTTTCTTTCCACCTCTTATAGTCTGTGTAAGCTCAAGATTTGTTCTTGTGAACATATCAAGTACCATATATTCTGATGAGTTGTACACGTTTATAGAGCTCATATTAGACGTTATCTGCTTCTGAGTAGAATATATATAATTTAAAATTATAGCTATACTTTTCTTTATAAGTCCGTCGTTATCTAAGTCCAGTGTTTCTATGTATTCACTTGGGAAGTAGTCAAATATTATCGACTCTTCTTCCATACCATCATCAAAGCTTTCATTTATGTATATATTTCCAACCGTTGCAATATCTCTTATCTTATCAATAAATGAAAGGTCATTTAATATTATCTCAGAAGGATTTACCTTTGCTATTTCTTCAACTATTTTGTCCTCGTTTAAATAAGTCGCATTTAATTCTCCCGTACTTATGTCTACATATGATAACCCGATCATATTTTTATTTCTGTATATAGACATTAGGTAGTTGTTTTTCTTGTTTTCTAAAAGTGAGCCATCAAGTACAGTACCCGGTGTTATAACTCTTATAACATCCCTTTTTACTATACCTTTTGCCTTTGCTGGGTCTTCTAGCTGCTCACCTATTGCAACTTTGTACCCGTTTTCGACTAATTTTGATATATATGAATTGGCAGAATGAAAAGGTACTCCACACATTGGAGCTCTTTCTTCTAAGCCGCATGCTTTTCCAGTAAGTGCTATTTCAAGAGTTTTTGAAGCGATTATCGCATCATCAAAGAACATTTCATAAAAGTCGCCTAATCTGTAAAATAGTATACAATCTTTATATCTATCTTTCGTTTCCATATACTGTTTCATCATGGGCGTAAGTTTTTTTCTATCTACTTCCATCTTATTCCTCCATTTCAAATTATTATTAAAATCAATTACTTTTTTCTTTTTCTTTTTATCAAATAATTTCCATCGTTCATTTGTCTAAAATTTTGTCTCATTGTTTTATTATACCATATTTTTTAAAAGTTACGCAGTATAACTCTATCCTTCAAATGTAATTGAAAACATTCTTTCTTTCGTGTAAAATTAAATCGTATTATTTTTTTCGTGACAGAATTTTTTGGGGGGAGGTTTTATTTTTGAAAAAGATTGTTTATAATATGGACCTTTGTAATGGTTGCTTCAAATGTCATGCAGCTTGTGCAAATGTTCATTCGGATAAAGGCGGTTTAAGCTGCAGAAAGATGAGAAGGATTGAAAATCCTGTTACAAATACTTTTAGACTTATTACAGATGCTTGTAGACATTGCGAGGATCCAACTTGTCTTAACAACTGCTCTCATGGTGCACTTTCTGTAGATCCAGAAACAGGTTTTGTAATTACTCATGAGGAAAATTGTATAGGATGCCAGATTTGTTCGTTTGTATGTCCGTTTGATATACCTAAATTTACAAACGAAAAATTAGTAAAATGCGATGGATGTAATGACAGAGTAAAAGCTGGACTATTACCTGCATGCGTGGAGGCATGCGAATCTCACGCATTAAGAATTGTAGATGTAAAATAGCAAAAAAGAGAAGTAACAATTAACGCTCCAGGCAATCAAGTTGCATTGTCGCTGTTAATTTGTTACTTCTCTTTTTTTATATTTTACATCAGCAATCCTTGATGCATGTTATTCTTCGGCAATGCATTGTAAATTTGTTTACCATAATTAAATAGCTTCTTTTTATTGCAGTTTGTTAAATTGTAATTCGTGAGATTTTTTATTTTAGTGTTATTTTCCTCAGATTTTTCATTTGGTTTTTTATATTATAAGTTATAATATAGTTATAGATAATATTTTATTAAACTAACCAAGAACGCTCGTGACTTTAGTCGTGGGAGGTTCTGTCCTTATAGAAAGGAGTTTTTTCCTATGAAGCTTATGTACGATGAAGAGATTTTATATAAAGTTATGACAGAGCAAGTTTTGCCAAATGTGTCTAAAGAGATTTATTCTATTCCCAATCATTTAATCCTTGCCGTTATTCAAAAGATAAATAATGTATCATTTAATCAAAATTGTATAATTTCTATAAATAATGAAGGGCTTTTGTTTGGTTTTATGAGCAAATTGAAGGTCGATAAGGCGACTGATTATCATTTCTTTAAATTTAAAGATATGCAGGGAATTGCCTTGAAAAATGGTATTTTCGGTATGAAGATAATTATCCAATTTAAGAGCGGAACGAGATATCAATTATATGCAAGTAAGAAAAGCAACAATAATCTACCAAATCAGACAGAAAATCTAGGGTATATTATTTCTGTACTTGCATCCAAAAATCTAAATGATATGAGTAGCAAAAAGTACAGTGGAATAAAGTGGGAAAATAGAAAGTCGTCGTTTGTCTATGTTTCTACTTTAATATTGGCTCTACTAATTCCAATCTGTTTTATAAATCGTATAAAAAGTACTTTGCTTTTCACTGTTATAGTTGTCGCTGTTTGGATTATACATTTCGTATTGTTTTCTGCACTTGCAACTTCTAGTGAAAAAAGAAAGAATAAAAAATTTACAGAGGAGTACAATAAAATTATTGAAAAGTATAATGAGGCAAAAGATGATTACCAATTATACTGTGATTTAAAAAATATTTTAAATCATCCTCGTACTAAAGACGCTAAAAATGTATATTATTTATCTCTGTCTACAGCAGCGTCAAATATAGGATATTTTAATGAATCTCTAGATTATTTGGATATGGTCGAATATTTAGAGGGCGATATTTTGAATAAAGCTGTTAATCAGCAGAGAGAGGATATAAAAACACGAAGATATAATCAAAATAATTAAAGAATTTTCGTGTTTTTGTATGAATTTATTTTGAATTTTTAATAATAAAATGAATTAATTTTATTATTTTTAAGCAAAATACAAAAAACAGATGAAAAATGTTAAGATTTTTGGTATAATATGAAAAAGTGTGTGTATATTAATAATCGATTACGCATAAAACAATTTTTATTGTTTAACATATTAAAATTTTAGGAGGCTTATCTATATGAACAAAGTAGTAATAATGGATCATCCATTAGTTCAGCACAAATTAACTTTAATGAGAGATAAAAACACTGGAGCAAAAGATTTCAGAGAATTATTAACAGAAATAACTATGCTTATGGGATACGAAATAACAAGAGATCTTCCACTTGAAGAAGTTGAAATAGAAACTCCACTTGTTAAGACTAAAGCTAAAGTAATAGCTGGTAAAAAATTAGGTATCGTTCCAATATTAAGAGCGGGATTAGGAATGGTAGACGGATTACTTTCATTAGTTCCAGCTGCTAAAGTTGGTCATGTTGGTCTATACAGAGACCCAGAAACTTTAAAACCAGTTGAATATTACAGCAAATTCCCTAAGGATATAAACGAAAGAGATATGATAGTTGTAGACCCAATGTTAGCTACTGGTGGTTCTGCAGTTGCAGCTATAGACGTTGTTAAAAGAGAAGGAGCTAAAAGTGTTAAATTAGTTAACTTAGTAGCTTCTCCAGAAGGAATAGCAGAAGTTCACAAATATCATCCAGACGTTGATATATTTGTAGCAGCTCTTGACGAAAGATTAAATGAACATGGATACATATTACCAGGTTTAGGAGATGCTGGAGATAGATTATTCGGAACTAAATAAAAAGGACAAGAGTATATCTGCTCTTGGCTCCAGGCTTCAGCGCCCCACACTGTTAGAGTAACACATTTAGCAGTTGTGGGGCGCTTGCAGTATTGTCGCTTTTGAGCAGATATATCTCTTATCTTCAGTTTGTTATTCTGGTACAAGGAAAAACTACTCACATAATGATTGTTAGTAGTTTTTTTATTATGAAGTTACTATTTCTCAAAGTTTCTATTATAAAAGTCTTGTTCTAATAATTTTTTTCTTATTCCAAATAAAGTACTATCTGAAAAGTAATCGCCATTTACACCTTTATTATAGTCTTCCTTAATTTGTTTAGATACTGATATTAATATTGCTGTGAAAAATTGTTCCCAGCTTTCAAATTCCTTACTATCAACATATTTATATGGTTCTTTTAATATTGAACTTATCTGTGGTAAACTCATATAGTCTTTTAAATTTGGGACGAGTTCATCGTATTTACCAGTAGATAGCAATAAATGTTCAAAAGACTCTGGTGCACATATAGTTAAATTTAAACTATATAATACTCTATAATAACATGCATCCATATATGCTCCAAATGCTGCTCCGTCAACAATTATAACTATATTTTTATGAATTTTAGAAAACTTTGATATAGTTTTAAACACTGATGAATTACCATTTGCTGTTTCACATTTATTTTCTCCAAAAATCTTAGAGAAACAAGAATATCCTGCGCCACCATCTTCTACTATAATAAGACTAGCATCATCTAATATTTTAGAGATATGATTTTCATATAGTGGGACAAGTTCATTATATGTTTTAGTAGTCTTGCTGTATTTATTTCTATTATTTATAGTATATATTGATTTTATACTGTATGGTAATTGATATAAATTCTCTCTAGTTACAATAACAAAATAATTACTGCTCTTTTTTACATATTCAGCAAATTTTTTACTTGTAATATTAGTATCAAATTCATCAATGAAAATTATGGTATCTTCTATTTCATTTAATTTTTCTATATTATCGTCATTAATAGCTTTACATGGTTTACAACAGTCAATTTTAATACCTATAGAAGGATCACGTGAATCTCTTACCATCTGTACTAATACTGATTTACCTTTTCCACTATTTCCTGTTATAATAGTTATATTTCTTTCTAACTCAAATTCATACCCAATTTTAGCACTTTGAATAGACACTTTAACCTTACCGAGCATATTATTCACCACCTAAAAACTCTTCCGCTACTATTAAAAAATCTAACATATTTGTAACGTAAGTATCATTATTCAAAATATGTATTTTAAATTCTCCAAATCCAAAATCCATAATATGTCTAAAATTTACAAATAACTCTTTCTCTTGTGCAATTTTAAGTATCCATTTTGCACAATTATTTCCACAGGCAGTTCCATTAAAATGTTTATCTGTCATAAGCATCATTATCAATGTCTTAACACCTCCTGATAAATCTTTAGGAGTTATTAGACCTAAATAGGGACTGTCTATTATACCTTCAGCAATAACATCTGAATCATCAATATCTTTAACCATTTGAATAACATCCGGATTACTAAACCATTCTCGTTCAAAATTATAATCGAAATATTTATCTGGATTCCAAACGAAACCTTTTTCTATAGTATCTCTACCAAAATAAACATGTAACATATAATCAACTCCTCTTGATACATTATATCAAATAATACAATAAATAAAAACTTGACTAATCGTAAAATCAAATTGGATTTTCATTTCATATATTATTTTTTAATCATATAATCTTTTAGCCATATTTTCTATAACTTCTCTAATTTCTAGTTTATCTAAAAATTTTTTATTTATTCCATTTATACCTAAGTATGCTCCAAGAATGTTTCCTATAATCTCACCTATTGAACATCTCGTGTTGCAAATAAATAAAATAAGGACAAGAGAAATAACTGCTCTATGGCGACAATTCCGCAAGCGCCCCATATCCTATAAATGTGTTACATAATAGGATGGGGCGCTGAGGACTGGAGCACAGAGCAGTTATTCTATTGTCCTTTTTATTATAATCCCTCTACTATCCATTCTTTTTTTATTTGCCAAAGTCCAGCTTGTATGCCGTTTTTAGTGACATCCTCACCATTTTTTAGCTTATCTTCATTTCTAAAAAGATTTTGCCAACTATCCATTACTTCCCTCTTTAAATCAGGATAAAAATTAGTCAACATTATCTTAGTTTCTAACACACCATAAGGAGCTATCTTTTCTCTAAAAGCAGCCTCTTCTTTTTCGTCTTTTCCTAAATACTTCAGACACATAATCCTATTCCAATCTCTAACATCGAAAAGAACTACCTCATCTAGTGGAACTTCTAATTTCAACACATTTCCACCATTTGCCTGGTCTACGTTATATAGGTCTTTAAAGGCCCAATACGGATACTCAGCTTCTTCTGGTTTTTTAGCAAACCTGCCAGCTTCATTTACAAACCAAGAATACACAGTTGTAAATACAGCTGCACTTTCTACATACTTCTTTTCAACGTATTTTTTCTTAGAAAAACACACACCATCTTTCTTTATCGCTTCTATAACAGGATCTGCCTGAAGTGCATACAAAGTTATTTTATTATTTGAGTAATCCATTCTTCCTTCACCTCCCAAATATTTCCGTAGCATGCATCGCTATTTGCCTTTACATTATCGTCAAATAGCCTAGACCAACTACTCATAATTTCCATTTTTATCTGTGGATAGAATCTACTCATATACGCCTGTGCATCACTTACACCATAGTCCGCTAAAAGCTGTCTATGTCTTTTAGCATCAGCTTCATCTGCTGGAATATATGAATAGTTTAAAATCATTCCCCATTTTTCTATATTTACATGAGTTATAATACTCGGATCTAACTCTAGTTCTAGTATCACAGAATTTTCGTCGTTCATCATTGTCGCATCTTTTTTGAAAGATACCCAAATAGGATAACTTACATCTTTTGGCTTGTCTTTTGAAAGTGGACCACTTCTCGAAAGCCAATCGTACACTTCAAGTACTAAATCTGCATGTTCTTGCAAATCTTTCATTATATAATCTTTTCTTGCTATATATCTTCCGTCTTTTTCTAACTGTTTAAGAACATCTTTATTTTGTTTTGTCCATACCTTTATTTTTTCCATAGCTATCAAGTTCCTTTATATAATATCTGTATTTAAGATATTCTATAAATTATATTAAATTCCTTCAAAAATTTTTTATTGAATTTTTATTTTTTATACATCTTTTCTTTTTAAAATAATATTTTCTATTGATGCAAATATCACTGTAAATAAAAATGATGTTAGTAATATTTTTGCAATTACATCTCCACCAAAACCACCAGGCTTCAATGCGCTCATACTATATATGACTAGCGAATAAGGAATAGTAAATGCTTTTTCTGCTATAACAAATCTAAGTCCTAATATGGATAAACATACTGAAATTCCAACAGGTACTGCAAAATTCTTCACATTCATAGATATAAATAACTGTACCGCTGCTACAGATATTCCAGCAACGGCTCCAAGAGAAATCCACTGTATCAATTCTTTAGGTATATTTAAATCTAATCCCACTATTTTCCCACCGATTATATAAAATATTGCAACCATAATCTGTGAAAAACATATTAAAATTGTCGCTGATACAAGTTTTGATATAATTATATTTCTTCTTTTTATCGGAGCTGCTAAAATCTTATTCCAATTTGAATTTTCATGTTCTAACTTACACAAATAAGAGCAGATTAATGCAATTGATGCCGGAAAGAAAAAGTAACTGTAGAACAATGACACTTGAGTCCAAAGACTGTACCATTTATTTTGAAGTACCCCTATATTCATATAATAATTTCCAGTACCCATGAAAACAGCAATCAATGGAATTATTATCAAAACAGGGACTATACCACTTCTTTTTAACTTTATAATTTCTGATTTTATACATTTCAAAAGCATCTCTTACACCTCTTTTCTATTGAATAACATCAATCCAATAACTATCAACAATAAACTAAATACTATCACTATTCCTGTTGTAGTTAAATCAAATAGTAATACTTCAAATCCTGTTATTCTTTTAGCACCCATAATCATTCTCGCAGGAATTAAATCCATATAATAATAGCTTGGAATAAACATCGCTATATTTCTCGGAAACAGCATAGATATTATTCCCAATAATCCTAAAAGTAGTCCAGAACCAACACCATATACCTGATTTTTTATAGAAATACAAACTAATAAAAATATCGCTATAAGCATTGTATTTACTATTATTACAGCAAGTATAGATTGTATCATTAATGAAACTGGTACAGCTTCAAAGAAGTCAGAGAAATATGTAGCTACAATAAACCCTAAAAACTGTACTAATGTACACAAAGTAGCTACTATTTCGCAGTACACAAATTTTGATACGTATAAATTTGCCCTACTCTGTCTAGTAAGTAAAATCTTCAACGTTGCTCCTCTATGCTCTATTTCAGATACTTTAGATGCTGTTATTGATAAGAAAATTGGTAAAAGTAGTGCGTTTATCTGCGCTATTGAAGTTAAACCATATAGCCACATATCGCTAGGAGATGTTTCTCCTCTTGAATAAAAGTTATTTGATACAGCCATAGTCCACACTACTGTTACCAAAGTAAATAATAATGCTATCATAAATATCTTTTTCTTTTTCATCTTTTCAAACTCAAGATATGTCCCCTTTAATATATTGACCTTCATTATATCCTCACCTTCTTACCTGTTAAATCAAGGAATATTTCTTCTAAGCTCTTTTTAATTAACTCTATTCTATAAACCTTTAGCCCATTTTCTACAAATATTCTATTTATCTCTGCTATTTTATCATCGCTCAACTTTTCTAACATTAATCTATTATTTTCTATTTTTGAAGCTATTTTTCTATCGTTTAATATTTTCTTTGCCAAAGCTAAATCAGAAATATCTATTCCTATCTGCTCTCTTCCCTTTTCTTTTAATACGGATATTTCATCTTCAAAAATTATATTTCCATCTTCTATCACTGCAATATCATCGCATATATGCTCTATTTCAGATAGTATATGACTAGAAATTATTACTGTCATACCGTATTTTTCTGGTAATGCCTTTATTAAATTCCTTATTTCTATTATCCCAGCTGGATCTAGCCCATTTATAGGCTCATCTAGTATCAATATACTTGGATATGAGATTAGAGCCATTGCAATTCCTAGACGCTGCTTCATTCCAAGAGAGTAATCTTTTACTTTTTTGTTTCTGCTATCGTAAATATTTACTGTCTTTAAAATATCTGGAATGTTTTCCTCTGATACATTCATCAAATTCCGCATTATTTTCATATTTTCCATGCCTGTAAGATGTTCGTAGTATGCTGGATTTTCTATAAGAGATCCTATATTTGACAGGATTTTACTTCTATTTTTTTCGTTCATCTCCATTCCCATAATCTCTATACTTCCTCCACTAGGCTTTATAAGTCCTAACAGCATCTTCATAGTAGTACTCTTTCCAGCTCCATTTGGACCAATAAGTCCATAAATTCTCTTCTCTCTTATATTTAGATTTGCACCCTTTACACTGTAAAAGTTTTTATATTTTTTATCTAGGTTGTTAGTTTTTATTATGTATTTCATAAAAATCGACCTCTCTTTTATTATTTTCTTTGATTTAATTATATTGTTTAATATTTATTAGAAAAATCGATTAACCTTACAGTTTATATATCTAACCTTACAATTTTGTAACATGCCATAAGTAAAAAAATGCATAAAAAAATCTGTAATACTAAACAGATGTGTAGTATTACAGATTCTTTTTTTCTATAACGTTTCATAATCTGATATAAGCGGTCTTGTTCTTAAAAATGGTAACTCCCTTTCAAGCAGTACACCATTTCTATTGGGATAGTCATAACCATAGCTTGATTTTATACACTGAGATATAAACTGCATTGCTTTATCCAATGATACAGGTAAATTTTCACCTTGTAACAAGCTTCCAATCATTACACTTGTAAAAGTATCTCCTGTTCCAGGATAATAAGCTGGTATGTATCTGCAGTTAAGCTTCCAATAGTGGTTATCCTTTTTGCTGTATGTCACAACATTAGTATATTCAGAATTATTCGCATCAGGTACACTTGTTATTACAACTGTTTCTGGACCCATTTCGCTAAGACGTTTTAACCAATCTTTTAACTCTTCCCTACTTATTTCTTTAGGACATTCTTTATATCCAAGTAAAAATGCAGCTTCTGTAAAATTGGGAGTTATAATATCGGCTTTTGCAACAAGTTCTTTCATAAGAGGTACAAAATCCCAATCAAATGATTTATATAACTTACCTCCATCCCCCATTACAGGATCTATAACAACAAGAGTTTCCTCTCTGCGAAAATCATCTATAAATACTGATACTATATCTATCTGTCTACCAGAGCCAAGAAATCCTGAATATATGCAATCAAAATCAATTCCTATATTCTTCCAATGTTTTATATATTCCTCCATATTATCTGTTAAATCAAGATAACTAAAAGTTTCAAACCCCCCTGTATGATTTGATAGTATCGCTGTTGGAAGAGGACATACTTGTATTCCCATTGCTGACAATGTAGGAATAATTGCAGTAAGAGATGCTCTTCCATATCCAGATAAATCATGAATAGCTGCTACTTTCTTAACTGTATTATGCATTATAAATACTCCTTTATTTGTTTATTTTAAACGATATGTGCAGTAACCTTTATACTCCATTTTACAAACATTATCGTCTTGATTTAGTTGCTGCATAACTTTATCTATATCCTCATTTTCTCTTGACTCAAGAAAACTTCTTATTTCAAACTGATTCATAGGATGACGTCCAATTATACTTAATACAGCCTGATAATCATCTTCTATATCACTTGAAAATCCAACAGATGAAAGCATATCTATCGAAACACCTTTTAATATCTCAACTGCCTTTTGTATGCTTTCTTTACTAGATTCTTCTATATAACTCTCTGCTGGTGGACGCACAGGTGTATTTATATAAAGTCTATCGTATCTAATCTGATTTAATAGATTTTTAAATTCAAATAAAGATTTTTCATCGTCATTTATGCCATTCATAAGCATTATTTCCATATAAATTTGACCTTTATATTCTTTAGTAAAATCTAAAAGTCCTTGCCATACTTCTTCAAACTTTATCCTTCCATAAGGTCTATCAACCTTTTTAAACATTTCCTCATTGTAGCTATCAAGTGAAGGTAGTACAATATCAGCATTCATAAGTTCTTTACGAACGCTTTCATCGTATAATAATGCACCATTTGTTATAACTGCAACTGGTTTGTTAGATCTTTTTTTAATCTCTTTTATAAGCTCTCCCAAACGAGAATACAATGTAGGCTCTCCTTCACCTACAATTGTTATAACATCATAGCTATCCTCATTATGATGAAAATCAAATTCAGATAATATATCTTCTAATGAAAAATACTCTTCTCTTTTATTTGTCATCTTGTTTGTACGTCCAAGCTGGCAATACACACAAGAATAATTACATGTCTTTTTAGGAATAGGACTTATCCCTAGGGAACGTCCCATTCTGCGAGAAGGTACTGGTCCAAATACATATTTTAGTTCGCTCAAATTTATTCCCTCCAAAATATTATACTTTCTATGTTTATTACCGTTTATGTCTAACTCTTAATTTAACTCCTAAAGATTCAGCCAATTCTCTAGATTTTTCTATTTCTTCTGGAGTAATCTCATCAACTACAGAGAATGCTATATTTATTCCGCAATCTCTACATTCTTCGGCAAATTTCAACATTGCATCAAAAGATTTTTCTCCAAACTTAGGTCTAGTTACTCTACAGTAGCTTTCTTTATCTGGAGCATTTAAACTTATTGATACAGAATCTATGCAGTCTTTAATACATTCAGCAGTGTTTTTTTCGTGAATAAGATCCCCAAGTCCATTTGTGTTTATTCTTGTTTTTATATCCTTTTTAGATTTTATATATTTTGCTGTTTCTATAAGGTCATCCATTCTCATCATAGGCTCACCAAATCCACAGAACACTATTTCTTTATAATCAGCTAGATTAAATCTTTCTAAATCCGCTTTTATTTCTTCCATAGATGGATCGTGGTCTAACCACAAGCTATTATTGTTTCCCACTGTTTCATGCTCTTCTCTTACACAGAATACACATCTACATGGACATTTATTTGTAAGATTCACATAAAGACTTTCTCCTATTGGGTAGAATATTGTCATCATAATTTATCACTCCTATTTCATTATCTTAAAATTATTAATTATAGAATTAATTTTTATCAGTTATTTTTTATAATTCTATTATACTATAACTTCTTCAAAGCATTCAGATAATAGTACAATATTACACTCATTATTAATGATTGTACTCATACAAAATAAATATCTTTTCTTTTTCTTATTTTTTCAAATTTCAAAATGTATAGAAATCGTTTACTTTTTATATTATAATTATTATAATAAGTCTTAAACAATTTATAAAATATGTATAAGTAAAATAATTTTGGGAGTTGATTACAATGAAATTTAACAAATTCAATGCAAACCAGATTAGAGAAATAAATAAAGGTCTTAGTTCAGGTCTTGATGTTTCTGTTTACAGAGATGAATGTTTTGACAGCGAACAGATGAGAGAAATAAGACTTGGGTTAAAAGCTAATCTGGACGTTTCTATTTATGCAAAACCTAGCTTTGATAGCAAAGATATGCAGACTATAAGAGAAGCGTTAGAAAACGGAAACGATATATCTAAATATGTAGAAGAAGGATTTTCTTCTCAGGAACTTTACTGGATATCAAAAGGTTTAAAAGAAGGTTTTGATGTTTCTATTTACGCAAAGAAAAAATTCGACGGATATAAAATGGCAGAAATATTTGGAGCTTTAAAATCAGGACTTGATTTATCTCCATTTGATATAGATGCTTTATCAGAATATCAGTTACAGCAGGTTATACTTGGACTTAGAGCTGGTATAGATGTTTCTTCTTATGCTGATCCTTCAAATGAGCATATGTTTGAAGACAGAGTAAAATTAGTTAGAGAATGTGTTGGAAATGCACTTGCATCAGGAGAAAATGTAACTCAGCAGCAGCTTAATATAATAGCTCATTATAAAAATGACGGACTAGATACTACAGCTTGGGAAAACTACAAATTTGATAGAGATAGATTAGAGCAGATAGTAAAAGGTCTTGAAAAACACGTTGATGTAGATGTATTTGCAAAACCTAAATTCTCTAAAGA
>SAMEA3387515__coassemble_1812_pt1 | contig 42015 bp, 40 predicted proteins | sample SAMEA3387515__metabat2_high_PE_011 | metagenome-assembled genome bin SAMEA3387515 (sample SAMEA3387515) | Felis catus | biome: Faeces | place: United Kingdom | collected 2012 | reverse complement strand
AAGTAGTTACAAAATCAGATGCAGAATACATAAAAACATCTACTGGTTTCTCAACTGGAGGAGCTACAATAGAAGATATAAAATTAATGAAAAAATACTGTGGAGCTGATTTAAAAATAAAAGCTGCAGGTGGAATAAAATCTTTTGAAGATGCAGAAGAATTTATAAAAGCTGGAGCAGACAGGCTAGGAACAAGTAGACTAGTAAAATAATAAATAGTTAGTGATTGATTTAGTAGTAATTTAGAAAAAGATAAATTCCAAAAAAAAGTGTAAATAATTTAAATTAAAAGTAATGTAGTAAAATGATATCGCCAATATCATAAAAGTTAACCAACCTTATAAAATTATAAAAGATAAAATTATGAAAGCAGGACATCTAGTAAGAGGGATGTCCTGTTTTTTTATTATTTAAAAATATTGTATCATTAAAAATAAAGAAAAATAAAAATATTTAAATAATTTTATAGAAATAAAGGATATATTTAACTTTTGTAGTATAATTATATTATAGAAATAATTATATATTAAAAAATTTAAAAAGCAAAAAGTAGGAACATTATGGAAATATTTGGAATAGGAACAGACATAATAGAAATAAGTAGAATAAAGAAGAGTATTGAAAGTGACAGATTCTTAAAAAGAATTTTTACTGATAAAGAAATAGAATACTTTAAAAGCAGAGGAATGAAGCGGGAAAGTGTAGCTGCTACATTCTCAGCAAAAGAGGCGATAAGTAAGGCTGTTGGTACAGGTATAAGAGGATTTAACTCCAATGATATAGAAGTATTGAGGGATGAAAAAGGCAGACCTTATGTAATCGCACATGGAAATTTTAAAAAGCTCTGTTCAGATAATAATATCTGTGAAATAAAAGTAACACTATCACATTGCAGAGAATATGCTGTTGCGAATGCTATGGCTATAACAAGGAGTGAAGAAGTATGATGAATGATTTAAAAGCGAAAGAAATAATGACAGTTGATGTTAAGACAGTAAAAAAAGACGATACAGTATCTGATGTAGCAAAAATGCTTATTCAGGATAAGATAGGTGGACTTCCAGTTGTCGATGAAGATAATAAAGTTATAGGCATAATTTCTGAGACAGACATACTTAAAAAGGAAAAATATATAGAACCACCTCGGGTAATAAATTTCCTACAGGGATTAATATTCCTTGACGATATGAAAAATCTTGAAAAAGATTTAAAGAGAATTGCTGCATATAAAGTAGAAGATCTTATGACAGAAGATATAGTGACTGTTCATGAAGATGATAAGTTTGACGATGTAGCAAATGTTATGATTAAGAAATCTATAAATAGAGTTCCAGTTGTAGATGATGATGGAAAGATTAAGGGAATTATTTGTAGATACGATATAATAAAATCTCTTTACGGAGATAAATAATGTATGAAAAAATGCTGTTGCAGAATTTGCAACAGCTATTTTTTTATTAAAAATTTAAAAAATTTTTTTCGGTTATAATAAAATCCATTCTTTTATCGTGTTCCTCTGGAAAAACATCATCTACAAGCTGAAAATCAAAACACACTCCAACTCTTATTGCATCTGTATTCTCTAAAAATCTATCATAATATCCACCACCATATCCAGTCCTATATCCACTTCTATCAAATACAGAACCAGGAACTACGACAACATCCAAAAGTGATGGATTAATTGTCGGGGCATCTAAATGAGGCTCTAAAATACCATAAGCTCCAGAAACTAAATCATCTAATGAAAAAATCCTTTTAGGTATAAGTTTCTTTTCTTCTTTTAAAGTTACAGGAAGATATACTTCCTTACCTAAATTTAAAAGTTTCAAAATAATCTCTCTTGTTGCAACCTCATTTCTAAAATCTACATATAACATAAATTTTGAAGAGTCTTGTATATTTTCAATAGATAAAAAACTATTGAAAATATCTTCAGACATAGAAATAACATCTTTTTTATTCAAAGAATTTCTAAGAGATAGGGCAGTTTTTCTCAAAGAATCTTTTGTATTTGCACCTTTAATCGAATTAATAAAATCTAAAGAATAAATAATATTCGCATCCTTTCCAAAATAAAAATATTTCATAAAAAATTCTACAATATATGGTAAAATTAATTTATTGTATATTGACTATTTACTAAAAAATCTACTCAAAAGATAATATAGATAACAAAATTGAGATTGTCAACAATAAAGGATAATTGGTAAAAGAATAGTACTATACACTTGGAGAAAATATAAAAAATTATTTGAAAGGGATGTTAAGGGTGAAGTCTAAATTCAATAAAAAGACTATAATAACTGTAATTTTAACTATTGTTATAACAGTAGCAGCTACACTTGTTGGGGAAGTAGGATTAGGACTAGTTAGTGTAATTCCAAGAAGAGATTACGAAAAGTATAAAAAGTTTAATAAACTTATAGCTATGGAAGAAATGATAAAGGAAACATACTATAAAGATGTAAAAGAACAGGATCTTATAGATGGAGCAATGAAGGGATTATTTATGGGAACTGGCGACCTTTATTCAGGATATTTTACAGAAGAAGAAATGCAAAGTGTTATGGATTCATCAACAGGAAGCTTTGTTGGTATAGGTGTAACTATACTATCTAACCCAGAAAATGGAGTTGTAACAATAGCTAAAGCTTGGGAAACAGGACCAGCATACAAGGCTGGAATAAGAGCAGGTGACATACTTTATAAAGTAGATGACCTTAATGTTACTTACGATACTGTGGACAAAGCAGTATCTATAATGAAGGGCAAAAAGGATACTTATGTAAATGTATCTGTAAAAAGAGATGGAGAAATAAAAACATTTAAGATAAAAAGAGCAGAAGTTTCTGAGCCTAGCGTAAGTGGAAAAATGCTTGAAAATAAAATAGGATACATAGAATTATCTACATTTGTAGAAAAAACTCCAGAAGACTTCAATAAAGAATTAAATAAACTTAAAAAGCAGCATATGAAAGCATTAATTATCGATTTAAGAGATAATGGTGGTGGATTAGTTGATAAATGCTGTGAAGTTGCTGATACTCTAATAGGTGAAGGAACTATAGTATATACTGAGGATAGAAATGGAAATAAAGAAACTCAGAAATCTGATGCTAAAAAATTAGGATTACCAATCGTATTATTGACTAATGGAAATACAGCATCATCAGCAGAAATTTTAACTGGTGCAATATTAGGAAATAAAGCAGGTATATCTGTAGGAACAAAAACATTTGGAAAAGGTATAGTACAGTCTGTTATAAGTTTAAAAGATGGTTCAGGATATAAATTAACTACTGAGCAGTACTTTACTCCAGACGGAAAAACTATACATAAAAAAGGTATAAAACCTACAATAGAAGAAAAAGATACAGAAAAACAGCTTCAGAGAGCTATCGATTACATAGAAAACGGAAAATAAAAAAATCATTATAAAAAATAAATTTTAAAATGATTGAGAAAATAGAAGGTTATTTCTCAAATATATAGAATATCAACTATAGAGGGATAAAATGCGATGTAGAATGATTTATTCTGAAAAAATAATGAGAAAGTATCCCACATTATTAATCTAAGTTGAAATGGGAAGTGATCTTATGAAAGAGTCTGAGAATAAGATTGTGTATTTCGAGGATTATAAAAAGAAACAAAATAAAAATAGCTCTGAGGTAGACAGGAAAGAGTTACTAGAGCTTTTAAAAAAGTATATAGCTACTAAATAAAAAAAGAACTGTCGGCATATTAATGCGTGGCAGTTCTTTGATTTATTGGGTATAATAAGTATATATCAATAAATATATATTATTAATAAAAATATATAGAATAATTATTTTAGAGGTGGAGAAAATGAATTTACTGAGCAGTATTTCAAGGAATATTTATCCTCTTAATAAGAGGAGTATGGATGCAGCCCAGGATAGATGGAATAATCTTATTCATCCAAAAGGAAGTCTAGGAAGGGTTGAGGACATTTGTGTACAGATGGCAGGTATATATGAAACAGAAAAATTTGATATACCTAAAAAAGCAATAATAGCTTTTGGTGCAGACCACGGTGTGTATGAAGAAGGTGTTGCGCCTAATTCACAGGAAATTACAAAGATACAGTTCCCTAACTTTGCAAAAGGACTATGCGGAGTAGGTGCGCTTTCTAGATATGCAGGAGCTGATATGGTTGCTGTAGATGTAGGTATTAACTGTGATGAGCCACTTGAAGGGGTAATAGATAGAAAGATTAGAAAAGGAACATCTAATATGGCAAAAGGACCAGCCATGACTAGAGAAGAAGCTGTAGAGTCTATAGAAATAGGTATAGAAATAGCTGAAGAGTGTATAGTTAAAGATTATAGAATAATTGGAATTGGTGAAATGGGAATAGCAAATACTACTCCAAGTACAGCTATAATTTCTGTAATGACAGGCAAACTTCCAGAAGAAATAACAGGAAGTGGTTCTGGTCTATCTGCTGACAAAATAAAACATAAAGCACAGGTTATAGGAAAGGCTATAGAGCTTAATAACCCTAACCCTACAGATGGTATAGAAGTGCTTGAAAAAATAGGTGGATTTGAAATAGGGGCTATGACTGGTGTAATAATGGGATGTGCTGCAAATAGAATTCCAGTAGTTATAGATGGATATATATCTTATGCAGCTGCACTTATAGCATATAAAATAAATCCAGGCACTAGAGATTATCTAATAGCTTCTCATAAATCAGATGAGCCAGGAAGTGATGCAGCACTTGAACTTTTAAAACTTAATCCTATATTAAATATGAATATGAGATTAGGTGAAGGAAGTGGAGCAGCATTAGCTTTCAATGTTATAGATGCATCTGTATACGCATATAACAATATGGCTACTTTTGAGGAAGTAGGGATGAAAATTTAGATGAGTAATATAGTTTTTGTAACAGGTGGAGCAAAATCTGGCAAAAGTGCTTTTGCAGAATCTTTATGTATTGAAAGAAATGATAAAACTGGATATATAGCTACATCGATTCCATTTGACGATGAGATGAAAGAAAAGGTGAGACTACATAAAGAAAGAAGACCATCTAATTGGACAACCTACGAAATTTACGAGGATGTATTCGAAATAATAAAAAAGGTATCAGAAGAATGTGATACAGTTATGCTTGATTGTATAACACTTATGGTAAATAATTTAATGTTCAAATATGATATGAATCCACAAGATCTTTCAAATGAAGAATTAGAAAAGATGGATGAGTATATATTCAACCAGTTTGAAAAGCTAATTGAAGAAATACGAAATACAGACCTATACTTTGTATTCGTAACTAATGAAATTGGAATGGGTGTAGTTCCAGCCAATAAACTTAGCAGAATATACGCAAATACTGCAGGAAAAATTAATCAATATGTAGCATCTAACAGTGATGATGTGTATTTAGTAATTAGCGGCATCCCTGTTAAGATAAAGTAAAGGTTGAGATGTTAGACTTATTCACAAAAGAAATTTGAAAGGTTGGGATAGATATGAAAAGATTTTTAGGAACTTTAGGGTTCTTGACCAGAATACCTGTAAAAACTGGTGGAGAATTCGATGAAGAATTCCACAAAGGGATGTATTATTTTCCACTAGTTGGATTTATAATAGGGATAATAACTTATCTTGTAAGTCTTCTAGTTGGAATAATGTTTCCAAGTGATGCCCTTGTAATAGCTATAATAGCTGTATTTACAGAGGTGTTCCTAACAGGAGCGCTTCATCTAGATGGACTTGGAGATACAGCAGATGCATTTTTCAGCAATAGAGATAAGGATAGAATGTTGGAAATAATGAAGGATTCTAGACTTGGAACAAACTCTCTACTTGCAATTATGTTTACAATACTTATAAAAATAGGTGTTATCGTTACATTCTTAAACCGGGGAATGTCTTATATGATAGCGATAATGCCAATGGTTTCAAGATTAGTTGTCATTCTACTTGCTAGAAAGACTGAAAGCCCTAGAGAAAATGGTATGGGAAATGTATTTATTGGAAAAGCTACAATGCCAATGATTATAGTTGGTTTAGTATACACTTTAATTCTATCAGCAGGATTTTTATATATAATAAATGGAATGAGTGTAGCTGGTATGTATGCACCTATGGGATGTATATGTATAGGTATAGTTGTTGCAGCTATTGCAATGCTTCTAATTAAGAGAAGTTCTAATAGGAAGATAGGTGGAATAACTGGCGATGTACTAGGATGCGGAATAGAAGTAGCAGAAGTTGTATTTATACTAGTTGTGTATTTTACAGCAGTACTTCTTTTCTAAAGATATAAATTGATAAGTAAAAGCAAGATAATAACTACTGTTTGCGCCACAGTTCCGACGCCTAGTTATAACCACAAAGTGGTTGGCGTCTCCAAGTGTTGCAAACTAGTAGTTATTATACTTGCTTTTTTTATTATTATATCTAGAAAATTAGTACTATTGTAGATTTGGCTAAATGTATTATTATAATAAAATAAATGAAAATGATGGGTTGTTATGAAAGGTGAGCTATGAAGAGATTGGTTTTTATTAGGCACGCATCTACTGTAGCCAACGAGAATGGACTACTTTGTGGAAGTATGGAAACAGATATAAGTGAAAAAGGTAAGTTGGAGATTGTTTACTTAAAAGATAAAATAGAAAAATTAAAACAAGAAGGTAATTGGAAATTTTCAAAAGTATATGTTTCAAATTCCAAGAGAACAGAAGAAACAGTTAAAGATATAGCCGATATAGAGAATTTAGAGATTATAAAAATTAAGGATCTTGGAGAAATAGATTTTGGTGATTTTGAAGGAAAAACTTTTGAATGGATAAAAAATGAGTATCCAAAAGAGTACGATAAGCTTTGTACTGAAGGCTTTGATTATAGATATCCAAATGGAGAAAATGCTATTGAAGCTTATGAAAAAAATAAAAGAGCAGTAGAACATATTTTGGAAGATATGGAAGAGGATAGCACAGCTATAATTTGTGCACATGGTGGAAGTATCAGAAATATACTTTCTTATATGCTTTGTGGGAAGTTGGAAAATCATTGGAACTTTAAAATAGAAAACGCTAAAATTACTGTTTTAGAATACGATTATGGATTTTCAGTACTTACAAAATTGAATTATTAAATAATAAAAATCAAAAATGTTGTAAAAACAACATAACTAACTTCCTTATTGATGTAAGATAAGAGTACATTCAATACAGAGGAGGAATAGATTATGAATAAAATGTTTTGCTTCCAGTGTCAAGAAACTGCTGGATGTTCAGGATGTACTATAAATGGAGTTTGTGGAAAGAAGGCAGCTACTGCAAATCTTCAAGATTTACTTATATATACAACAAAGGGAATTTCTGAGGTTACTACAAATCTTAGAAAAGAAAATAAGGAAGTTGATGTAGAGGTAAATAGAATTATAAGGGATGCGTTATTTACAACGATAACAAATGCAAACTTTGACGACAAAGTTATATTAAACAAAATCAAAGCAATCATGGATATAAAAGAAGAACTTATATCTAAATTAGACGATAGAAGTGTACTTTCAGAGTATGCAGTTTATTATTCAAAAGATGAGGCTGAGCTAAGAGAAAAATCAGAGAATGTCGGAGTTTTAGATACGGAAAACGGAGATATTAGAAGCCTTAGAGAGCTTATAATATACGGATTAAAAGGTATGGCTGCGTATTTAAAACATGCAGGTGTTTTAGGTTTTGAAAATAGTGAAATAGACGCATTTTTACAGAAGGCACTTACAGCTACAACAGATGATAACTTAACTTTACAGGATTTAATAGATTTAACTATGGAAACAGGTAAGTTTGGAGTAGATTCAATGGCACTTCTAGACAATGCCAATACTACATCTTACGGAAATCCTGAGATAACAAAGGTTAATATAGGTGTTAGAAATAATCCAGCGATATTAGTATCTGGACATGATTTAAAAGATATGGAGCAGCTTTTAAAACAGACTGAAGGAACAGGAGTAGATGTTTATACTCATTCAGAAATGTTGCCAGCAAATTATTATCCAAAGTTTAAAAAGTACGATCACTTTGTTGGAAATTATGGAAATGCCTGGTGGAAACAGAAAGAAGAATTTGAATCATTTAATGGTCCAATACTTCTTACAACAAATTGTCTAGTGCCACCGAGTGAAAGTTATAAAGATAGAGTATATACAACTGGTGCAGTAGGTTTTGAAGGATGTAAACATATAGAAGGTGGATACGGAGAGGAAAAAGATTTTAGTGAAATAATAGAACATGCTAAAAGATGTAGTTCTCCAAAAGAAATAGAAACTGGGGAAATAGTTGGTGGTTTTGCACATAATCAGGTAATTGCACTTGCAGATAAGATTGTAGATGCTGTCAAATCAGGAGCAATTAAAAAGTTCGTTGTTATGGCAGGATGTGACGGAAGACAGAAAGGAAGAAGCTATTACACAGAATTTGCAAAATCTCTACCTAAAGATACTGTGATTTTAACTGCTGGATGTGCTAAGTATAGATACAACAAGCTAAACTTAGGTGATATAGATGGAATCCCTAGAGTGCTAGATGCAGGTCAGTGCAACGATTCATATTCTTTAGCAGTTATAGCTATGAAACTACAGGAAGTATTTGGTTTAGATGATATAAATGAACTTCCAATAGTGTATAATATAGCTTGGTATGAACAAAAGGCTGTAATAGTATTACTTTCACTGTTATATCTTGGAGTAAAAAATATACACTTAGGACCAACATTACCAGCATTCTTATCAGAAAATACTGCTAAGTTCTTGGTTGAAAACTTTGGAATTGCGGGAATAGGAACAGTTGAAGAAGATATAGAAAAATTAATAAAATAGATATAAAAAGGGAGCAGAATTTTACTGCTCTCTTTTTATGTGCAAAGTGAATTTATTTTTTCTATAAGATATTAATCCATCTGCTTGCATTTTAGATAATTCTGATGATAGTGCACTTCTTTCTACAGATAAGTAGTCTGCAAGTTGCTGACGATTAAATGGAATTTCAAAAGAAGCAGAGTTGTTTTTTGAAGCCATATAGTTTAGATAAGATAGTACCTTTTCTCTAGTATTCTTTTGAGTGATATGCTCTATTTTTCTAGTGAATGCGATATTTTTCATTGCAAAAACAGAAAGCATATTTTTTATTAATTTATTATGGAAGTTGCAAGATGAGGGACATGTAGTCATGACCTTGTTCATGTTCATAGTCAGAATTACACAATCTGATGAGGCTATAGCATCAACCATAAGAGGTTCGTTGGTAACACAAGCGTAACTCTCGGCAAATATATCGCTTTTAGTCAGTTCAGACATTATTTTTCTATTTCCCCAAATATCTATGTTTTCTATCCTTACAGATCCAGAGATAATTAGACAAACAAAGTCGATGTACTCTCCTTGATTTAATATATAAGAGCCTTTTTTATATGATTTTTTTGTTGGAGAAAGACATCCAAGCATGGGAAGAATATCTTTTTCGGCTATATCTTTGAAGATAATTGAGTTTTTTATAGCATTTATATCAGGGTTAGTTATTGTGTTCATAATATTAATTCCTTTCAGAGTATAAAAGTTACAATATGTTGTAAAAACAACATAACTGTTGAATAAATTTTAATATAATATACATGTAAAATCAAGTAAATTAAAGATTATAGTATAAAAATTTGGAGGATTAAGTATGATAAGAAGAATAATAAATATAAACGAAGAAAAATGTAATGGATGTGGACTTTGTGCAGATGCATGTCATGAGGGCGCAATTGGAATGATTGACGGAAAGGCAAAACTTTTAAGAGATGATTATTGTGACGGTTTAGGTGATTGTCTGCCAGTTTGCCCAACGGGAGCGATAAGTTTTGAAGAAAGAGAAGCGGCTGCATACGACGAGGTAGCAGTTAAAAAGAGAATGGAAGAGATGAAAAAACAGAAAGAAAAATTACCTTGTGGATGTCCTGGAAGCCAGAGTAGGGAAATAAAAAGAGAAAATAACGCACATAAGATAGAGCTTGGCAGAAAAAAAGAGATGCTAAAAGAAGCAGTAAGTTGTTTATCTCAGTGGCCAGTACAGATAAAATTAGCACCAATAAATGCACCGTATTTTAATGGAGCAAAATTGCTTATAGCAGCTGATTGTACAGCTTATGCCTATGCAAAATTCCACGAAGATTTTATCAAAGGGCATGTTACATTAATAGGATGTCCTAAGTTAGATGAGGGGGATTATTCAGAAAAACTTACTGAGATAATAAAGAACAACGATATAAAAAGTGTAAAAATAGTTAAGATGGAAGTTCCTTGTTGTAAAGGAATAGAAAGAGCTGCTGTTACAGCGATGAAAAACAGTGGAAAATTTATTCCATGGCAGGTTGTAACTATAAGCACAGATGGATTTATAGTAGAGTAGTTAAAAAAATAAATAAATTTGTATAGCTAGAAGAGAAAGTAATAAGAGTTTTTCAAACTCTACGGAGCGTTTATTGAATTATGTTTATTTTCCTATTAATATATTTGTAGGAGGAATAGAAATATGGATGCAGAAAAAATTGGAAAAGTTATAAAAGATTGTAGAAAAGAAAAAGGTATGACTCAGAAAGAACTTGCTGAAAAGCTTATGATAAGTGATAAGACGATTTCAAAATGGGAGAGAGGACTTGGGTGTCCAGACATATCTTTTTTAACAGAGCTTTCAAAAATATTAGGTGTTAATATTGAAAATATATTAAGAGGAAATATTGAAATAAACGACTTTATAGGAGGTAATATGAAAAATTCAAAATACTATGTTTGCCCAGTTTGTGGGAATGTAACTGTGTGCACAGGAAATGCAGAGATTTCTTGTTGTGGTAAAAAATTAGAAGCTTTAGAGGCTAAAAAAGCTGATGAAACAGAAAAATTAAATGTAGAGCAGATTGAAAATGATTGGTATATCTCTAGTGAACATCCAATGACAAAGGAACACTATATATCATTTATTGCATTTGCAAAAGGAGATAAGATAGAGCTAATCAAACAGTATCCGGAGTGGAATCTTCAGACTAGAATTCAGAGAAGAGGTCATGGAAAATTAATGTGGTACTGCACACAACATGGATTCTATTATCAGTATTTATAATCTTGCCGTAATTGTTTATAATAGAAATATAGTTATCCTATTATAAAATTTAAAGATAAAAGGCAGAGGTGGAATCTAGTGAAATATGTGAAAGAAGATCTTTCCGACGGTTTAAAGAGATGTTTAACAAAGAAAAAGATAAGCGACATAAGTGTCAGCGATATATGTAATGAAACAGGTGTATCTAGACAGACATTTTATCGTCACTTTAGAGATAAAGAAGATTTAATAAATTGGTCAATAGATGTAATACTAGAAAATTCTTTTAAACACATGGGAAAAGGTGTAAGTTTAAACGATGCATTAAATAGAAAGTTAGATTATATAAAAGAGGAACGTGTATTATTTAACAAGGCTTTTAAGATGGATAATCAAAATAATATGCGTGAACACGATTTTGAGTTAATTTATGCTTTTTATAAGAATATGATTGAATCTAAAAATGGCGAAAAAATAAGCGATGAAATGGATTTTTTATTGAAGATGTACTGCCAAGGTTCTGTGTATATGACAGCGGAATGGGTGTTAGGCGGTTGTAAATCTGAAGTTAGCACAGTTGTAGCTAATTTAATAGCTGCTATGCCATATAAATTATCACTGTTATTTGAAGAATTAAATTTAATTTAGTGACAGATTGTTATTTTTGTAACTTCCTTTTAGATGTTTTATATTGTTATAATATAGACAAAGATAAATATGTAAATAAAGATTTACAAGATATAAGTAAATTATCAATAAAAAGGAGATATGAAAAATGGCAAATCGTATAGTATTAAATGAAACTTCTTATCATGGAAAAGGAGCAATAAAAGAAATCGTAACAGAAACAAAAGCAAGAGGATTTAAAAAAGCTTTTGTATGTACTGACCCTGATTTATTAAAATTCAATGTGTCTACAAAGGTTATAGATTTATTAGATGAAGCTAACTTAGCATATGAAGTTTATTCAGATATAAAAGCAAACCCTACAATAGCTAATGTTAAAGCTGGTGTTGAAGCTTACAAAAATAGTGGAGCCGACTACATAATAGCTATAGGTGGAGGAAGTAGTATAGATACTGCTAAAGCTGTAGGTATAATAATAGCAAACCCTGATTTTGAAGATGTTGTATCATTAGAAGGTGTTGCAGGAACTACTAACAAAGCTGTTCCAATATTCGCAGTTCCAACTACTGCAGGTACAGCAGCAGAAGTAACAATAAACTATGTAATAACTGATGAAAACAAAGACCGTAAAATGGTTTGTGTAGACCCTAAAGATATACCAGTAGTAGCATTTGTAGATCCTGATATGATGTCTAGTATGCCAAAAGGACTTACAGCAGCAACTGGTATGGATGCTTTAACTCATGCAATAGAAGGATATATAACTCCAGGTGCTTGGGAAATGAGTGATATGTTCCACATAAAAGCTATAGAAATAATAGCAAATTCACTAGAAGCAGCTTGCAATAATGAAGAAGCTGGTCGTGAAGGTATGGCATTAGGTCAGTATATAGCTGGTATGGGATTCTCTAATGTTGGATTAGGAATAGTTCACTCAATGGCTCATCCTCTAGGAGCTTTATACGATACTCCTCATGGTGTAGCTAATGCGATAATACTTCCAACAGTAATGGAATACAATGCAGAATACACAGGAGAAAAATATCGTGATATAGCAAAAGCTATGGGTGTTGAAGGAACAGAAAATATGACTCCTGAAGAATACCGTAAAGCAGCTGTTGATGCAGTTAAAGGTTTAAGTGAAAGAGTTGGTATACCAGCAGACCTAAAAGATATAGTTAAAGAAGAAGACTTAGATTTCTTAAGTGAAAGTGCATTTGCAGATGCTTGCTGCCCAGGAAATCCAAGACCAACTTCAGTAGCAGAAATAAAAGAATTATACAAATCATTAATATAATTGATCTGATGATAAAATAGAGCTAAATTTCATATAAGAAAATATAAGGGATAAGAGTAGTAGCGAGAAAATAGCTATTAATCTTATCCCTTTACTTTTTTATTATACAGTTTTTATTGATATTGCTGTTATCGGAGTTCCGACTACGCTGTAGTATTCTACTATATCGGCTTCGTATAAGACACCGTCAATTCTTATTAAAGCTGGTAAATCCATAGATACATATTCAACATTTTCAAACTGAGAGCAGTATTTATTTATTTCTTCGAAAAATTCTTCCATTGTTTCAATTCTTCTATCAACTTCTATATAAAGAGTTTTGTTTTTCTTAGCAGAAATTGATGAGTTTAAGCTATTTGATATATTTTTTAGGTATAAATACTCTAAAAACCACATAACTAGAATTGTTAAAACTGCTGAATTTATAAATAGCTTAAATATAAACGGTATTAAAGCAGATACAGCAGATATTATTACACAGAGCATCATAATCCAATAAACCCCAGTTATACCATTTAATACATGGTAAGTTGATCTTAAATCTTGATTTAATTCTCTAAAAAATATAGTTAAAAAGCCCAACACAATAGAAGATATTAAGATAATAGGTGCTAGATTTTGTGAAGCTAGAGTGTTTTCATTGTGTGTTAAAAAAACGGACACCATATAAACTGAGAATATAGCAAATCCTAAAAATGATCCTTGTATTATCGAATTTTTAAAGTATTCTTTGTAATTTTGTTTTATTAAATTTATACTACTTGTCATATTATTTCCCTCCAGTCAAAACCTCTTTTAGTTTTTTTACATAATTTCTAGATATATACACTTCTTGTCCGTTTATTAGCTCAGCTTTCATAAGTCCACTTGCAGCGGGTTTATACACCGAAACACATCTCAAATTTAAAATACTAGACTTAGATATTCTTAAAAAATATTTTGGAAGTATCTTTTCTAATTCGTAAAGTCTTTTACTGCATTTGTAAGAATTATTTTGAGTGTGCAAAATCTGTATATTTGACGAACTTTCGATAAAAATTATCTCAAAGAAAGGAACATAGTGAAGTTTACCGTCTACAGTACAGGCTATATTTTCTGTTCTAAAATTTTCCTTTTCTAAGTATGAGATAATTTCGTCTGAGTGTTGATTAGATTTATGTAAATTTAATATTGCATTTTCTTGTTTTTCTTCTTCAATATGATTTAATGTAACTTTCAATTTATTCACCTCGATGTTAATAGCTATTATCAGATAAAAGATGTATCTTTGAGTCAATAAAGATTATTTATCTTTAAGTTAATGATAAACGAAAGAGTTTTTAACGTCTATAGAAATACGCTTAGAGGTATTAAATGTATATGTAAGAGGAAAAGTATTTTATATATTGACGAATATCGATATAAAATGTATAATCTAAATATCGATAATTATCAATATATGAGGTGAGATTATGAAAACTAAGTTATATTTACTTACAGGATTTTTAGGTTCAGGAAAAACAACTCTTCTTCTTGAAATGCTGAAGAGATTAGATAATAAAAAAATTGGCGTTATACAGAATGAAATTGGAAAGATAAGTATAGACGGTGAAATTTTAAGAAATGACGATATACAGATGGTGGAACTAAATAGAGGCTCTATATTCTGTTCTTGTCTTAAATTAAACTTTGTACAGGCACTTGCAGATATGGCAGAAAAAGATTTTGAGTATCTTTTTGTTGAGAGTTCTGGGATAGGAGATCCATCTAATTTAGATGAGATATTAAAGGCTGTGACAGTTATAGCTGGAGATAAGTATGAGTTTAAGGGAGCTATTTGTTTAGCAGATGCAATAAACTTTGAAAATCAGCTAGAAGAAGATGAGGCGGTTGAAAGACAGATAAAACACTGCAATATGGCTATAATAACAAAGAGCGATGTTACAGGAGATGAAGGATTTGAAAAAGTCCTTAATAAGATAAAAGAGATAAATCCTATCTGTAGAGTAGAAAAAAGTGTAAATGGTGTTATGGACTATTCTTTCTTAGATGAAGACTTAGTTCAGTACAAATGGGCTGAAGCCGAAGAGTCCACAAACTCTGTAGAAACTAAACCAAAGACGCTATTTTTAAACTTTGAAGGAGAAATAGAAAAGGAAAAATTAACAGCATTCCTTGAAGATATGACAGATGATGTTTATAGAATGAAGGGGTTCTTTAATATAAAAGGTGAAGGTTGGAATCAGGTAGATGTTGTAGGGAAGAAGATAGATTATAAACCTTGCAGTGATAAAGGAAACTCTCAGCTTGTGTTTATTTCTAAAAAAGGACCAGCTATAATCAAGAAGATATTCTCTAGTTGGGAAGAGAGAGTTGGATTAGAGATGAAATTAAAAAATTAAAAATAGGAATACAAAAATGGCTATTGCATGTATTTATGCAGTAGCCATTTTTAATTTATTTATAATATGGATTTAATATTCTCTTATTGTAGTTTTGTTAATATGAAAAGACGGATAAAAATAGGAGAGATAAAAATGGGAAAAAAGAAGGATAAAACAAAGGAAAGATATAAGAATTTAACACTACTACACTCAAATGATTTGCATGGGGATTTTTTAGCTGAAAAGATAAATAAAGATCTTGTTGGCGGGGTTTCGATGCTTTCTGGATATATAAACAAGGTAAGAAATGAAGAACAGAATGTTATATATGCAATATCAGGTGATATGTTTAGAGGTTCTGTTATAGATAGCGAATATAAAGGAATTTCAACAATAGAGATAATGAATTTACTTGGACCAGATGTGGCTACTATAGGTAACCATGAGGTTGATTATGGGATTGCACATCTTTTATTTATTGAAAAATGTGCGACATTCCCAATTATAAACGCAAATATGTATATTGCGACAAATGGAAATAGATTATTTAGACCATATAAGATAATAAAGATAAACGGAATGAAGATAATGTTTATCGGTTTGATTACAGAGATGGTTCTTGCAAGAACAAAGTTAGAAAGTATGATAGGATCATTTATAGATATAAATGATGCTGTTGAAGAAGTAGGTAAGGTTTGTAATGCATATAAGCCAGATGATGTCGATTTAACTGTACTTTTAACTCATATTGGATTTGAAGAGGATAGAGTATTAGCATCTAAATTAAAACCTGAATGGGGAATAAATATGATTATCGGTGGTCATACACATACATTTTTAGACGAGCCAGAAGTGGTAAATGGAATTCCAATAGTACAGGCTGGTATAGGTACTTCTCAGATTGGTAGATTTGATTTAATTATAGATACGAAAAAAAATAAAATAGCTTCATATAAATGGAATACAATTCCTATAAAGGACGAGTACTGCCCGAGAGATGAGGAACTAGAAGATTTAATAATGACGTATAAATACGAGGTTGATAAAAAATACGGGAAAATAATAACTAGATTGAATAGACAGTTGACACATCCTGAAAGAAGAAGAGAAACAGAGGCTGGAAATTTAATGGCAGATATTCACAAAGAGATTGCAGGGGTGGATATTATGTTTTTAGGAAGTGGAAGTTTGAGAAAACAGAGATTAGGTCCTGTTGTTACACTTGGAGATTTAACAGAATTTTACCCTTACGACGATGAAATATTTGTGGCAAAGGCAAGTGGAAAAGTTATTAAAAAATTTGTATCTAGTATGATAAGAAAAGCACTCGATGTAGATACTGTAAGTGAATTTTATCAAGTTTCTTATGGAAGTGAGTTTGTATGGTCGAAATCTGAAAAGAGATTAATAAAGGCTGATAAGAAGTATACGATAGGTATTCAGAGATATCATCTTGAAAATCTTGAGAAAAATCTTGGAATTAAAAAGAAGGATTTTGAGAGCGAGTTTAGGTGTACAGCTACATCTGGATTCCAGGTTGTAGAGGAGTATTTGGCTAGTCATACACACTTGGATTCGGTTGTAGAGGGAAGGATAAAAATTAAAGAATAAATAATAGTATAAGGAAGAGATTATAATTAATGTTTAATCTCTTTTTTTGTGTAGGTGGTATAATTAAATAAAAGATACAAATATACAAAATGGTTGTGCATTTTACTAAAGGGAAGTGATTTCTATGAAAAAAATTATAAATAAAGAACAGTTATTAGAATTACTGAAAAATAGAAAAGAAAATGAAATACTAGATTTGAAGAACTGTATATTTAAGGACATGGATCTTACCGGATTAGATTTTAGAAATGTAGATTTAGATTGGTCAGATTTTGAGAATGTAAAACTTGCAAATGTAGATTTTGAAGGTTCTAATTTAAGCAATGTTTTTCTTGAACATGCAGATTTATCTAATGCTAGCTTTAAAAATTGTACACTACATGCGACTAATTTAAGATACACAGATTTAACAGATGTAGATTTGTGTGGAGCGGATATTTTTGGAGCTAACCTAGAAGAAGCAAAAATGGACGGTATAAAGACTGATGAAAACACAAAACACTACAAAATGGTATGCCCAGAAACAGGAGCGTTTTTAGCATGGAAAACTTGTTTCAATACTAGACTTGTTAGACTTCTAATTCCAGCAGATGCTAGAAGAACTAGCTCTACATTAAATACTTGTAGATGTGATAAGGCTAAGGTGCTTGCTGTAACAGATCCAACAGAAACTGTTAAATTTGATGAGGCTGTTTCCTATGTAGATGGAGATTTTGTATATAAGGTTGGAGAAATGGCTTATGCTAAAGGATTTAACCCAGATAGATGGAGAGATTCTACAGGTGGAATACACTTCTTTATGACTAAAGAAGAAGCTTTGGGATATCTAATGAGCATAAGTGGAGAGCAGAGTGAGACGGCTACAGATTGGACTAAAGAAAAATAAAAAATAGATTTTTTTAAAATTAAAGAATAAGATAGGATATAAAAATAGATTTGTTATTAAAAATATTGTAGAATACCTATTTTATATGTTAATATATACTTTGATTGACTTCGAAAGGTAGGTATAAATAAAATGGGTACTATACTATTGTTAAAAAGATTTTTTGCTATATGTATATTATGCCTAGGTGCAAATATACTTGTAGATAAATTTGATAAAGACTTAAAACTTTCAAAAACTATGAGAAGAGTGATTTTATTTGCACTTTATATTGGTGTAGCTGTCCTTGTAACTTGGGCATTTTAGTTTTAAGACTGGATTATAAAATTTTTATATATAAATATAAAAAAACTATTTAAAAAATGTATATTTCGTTATACAATACACATTGTGAATTAAAACAATATGAATTTAAAATAATTAATGGTAACAAAGCGTTGAGTGCTGCTTCATTTAAATGACGGTATTCGACGCTTTATTTTTTTATGCAAAAAATTAATTTAAGAAGGAATTATAGGTATGAAAATGGAAATATATAAATGTATACTATACTTATAATATAGTAATAGAATTAAAAACTCTTTTAGAAATTCAAAATTTTTAAAAGTTGGGTAAAACACGAATAAAAACCGCAAAAAAATAGAATAAGTATCAAAAATACGAACAATATAGTTGAAAAATCCTAAAAAAATTTAATAATTTCAAAAAAAAGCAAAAAATATATTGATAAAATATGTATATTAATATAATATTTATATATAATAGTTCGTATAATGGTACGAATTTTTGACTAAAAACAAAAGATTTAAGAAGGAGAGGGGAAAATAATGAAAGTAGCAGTAATTATGGGATCTAAATCAGATTTTCCGAAAGTAGAAGAAGGAATAAAAGTATTAAAAGAATTTGGTGTAGAGGTTGTAGTTAGAGCATTATCAGCTCATAGAACTCCAGTACAGTTAACAGAATGTTTAGCTGAGCTTGAAGACAACACTGATGTAATAATAGGAGCGGCAGGAAAAGCAGCACATCTTCCAGGTGTTATAGCAGCTCAGACTTTAATTCCAGTAATAGGACTTCCAATAAAATCATCAACAATGGACGGACTAGATTCACTATTATCAATAGTTCAGATGCCAAAAGGTATACCAGTAGCAACAGTTGCAATAGACGGTGGTCTAAACTCTGCGTTACTAGCTATACAGATGATGTCATTAAAATATCCTCAGTTAAAAGAACAGTTAAAAGCATATAGAGATGAAATGGCTAAAAAAGTTCTTGAAGACGATGAAAGCTTTAGATAATTTTAGTTAAATAGAATTTTAAAAATGTTTGGACTCTCTGCCTATTTTATGTAGAGAGTTAAAAACATATTTAAATATAAATTAATAATAGACAGTTTTAAATTTTAAAATATTATTTTATAAAAAGGAGCGAGTGTATGAGCGGTATATTAGGTGTTTACTCAGACAAACAGGTATCAAAAGAGCTTTACTACGGAATATATTCTATGCAGCACAGAGGACAGGAAAGCTGCGGTATAGCAATATATGATGAAGAAGCAAAAGAAGTAATATACAAAAAAGAAAAAGGTCTTGTTGGAGATGCATTCAAAGAAGACGAATTAAAAAATTACAAAGGTAATCTTGGTATAGCACATGTTAGATCATCTTCAGTTGGTCATAACCATGTTGCTAATACTCAGCCATTTGTTGGAAGTTGCAGAAATAGAAATCTTGCAATAGTTGACAATGGTAGTTTAGTTAATGCTAATTATTTAAGAGAAACATTAGAAGAAGAAGGATTCATGTTCCAGACTAATTCTGATGCAGAAGTTATACTTCATATATTAGCTAGATACTACAAAGGAGATATAGTAGAAGCCGTTAAAGTTACTATGGACTATATAAAAGGTTCTTATACTTTAGCTATAATATGTGATGATTCTTTAGTTGCAGTTAGAGATCCACACGGATTTAGATCACTTCTATTAGGTAAAAAAGGTAATGAATATCTTATAGCATCTGAAAATAGTGCTATAGAAATACTTGGTGGAGAAGTTATAAGAGACGTTGAGCCAGGTGAAATAATAGTTATAAAAGATGGAGAATTAAAATCTTATAGCTATTCAGATACTTATAAACCAGTTAAGAAAAGCTGTATATTTGAACATGTTTATATAGCAAGAAACGATGCAACACTTGATGATTTAAATGCATACGAATTTAGAATAAACTGTGGTGCTTACCTAGCTAAAAATGAAGATGTAAAAGCTGACTGTGTTGTTCCAGTTCCAGACTCAGGATGGGCAAGTGCAATAGGTTATGCTAACGAAAGTGGATTACAGTTAAGTGAAGGACTTGTTAAAAACAGATACGTTGGTAGAACATTCATAAAACCAACTCAGGAAGAAAGAGAAATAGCTGTTAGAATAAAATTAAATCCACTAGTTCCAGCAATAAAAGGTAAATCAATAATATTAGTTGACGACTCTATAGTAAGAGGAACTACTTCAAAACAGTTAATCAAATCTTTAAAAGAAGCAGGAGCTAAAGAAGTTCATTTAAGAATAACTTCACCACCAGTAAAATATCCTTGCTACTACGGAATAGACACTCCTACAAGAGAAAGTCTACTTGCAGCAAGTCATTCTGTTGAAGAAATGAGAGAATATATAGGCTGTGATACATTAAAATTCATAAGCATAGAAGGAATGAAAGAAGCAGCTAAAGGAATGAATACATTCTGTACTTCTTGCTTCGATGGAGATTATCCAGTTAGAAAGATAGATAAATAATTAATTTACTGTATAAATAGTAAAGTTTAGTTTATAATGTAAATAATAGGAAAATCGTACTTTGATAAAGTTTTTGAGTTGAAAATTATTTTAATAATTAGATATTGAAACTTATCAAAGTATACGATTTATTCTGATTAGAAAATAATAAAATCTAGGAGGAACGTAGAAATGCTAACATATAAAGCTTCGGGAGTAAATATAGACGAAGGGAATAGAGCAGTAGACCTTATAAAAGGAAAAATAAAAGAAACATATGATGACAATGTAATAGGTGATTTAGGTAACTTCAGTGGACTTTACAGTATAGCTGAATTCTCAGGAATGAAAGATCCAGTTATAATGGGAGCTACTGACGGTGTTGGAACAAAATTAAAAATAGCTCAGATGATGGATATACATCACACTGTAGGTATAGACCTAGTTGCAATGAGTGTTAATGACCTTATATGCCAGGGAGCAAGACCATTATTCTTCCTTGACTATATAGCACTTGGAAAATTAGTTCCAGAACATATAGAAAAAATAGTTGATGGTGTAGCTAACGGATGTAAAATGTCAGGATGCGCATTAATAGGTGGGGAAACTGCTGAAATGCCAGGTATGTACGGAGAAGATGACTACGATTTAGCTGGATTTGCTGTAGGTATAGCAGATAAATCAAAAGTTGTAACTGGTAAAGATGTTAAAGCAGGAGACGTTTTAGTAGGTATAACTTCAAGTGGTATACATTCAAACGGATTCTCATTTATAAGAAAAATATTCTTAGAAGAATTCAAATACGATATGAATCAGTATGTTGAAGAACTAGGAATGACAGTAGGTGAAGCACTTCTAACTCCTACAAAAATATACGTTAAATTAGCATTAGATTTAATAGAAAAACACAATATAAAAGCAATAGCTCATATAACTGGTGGTGGTGTTATAGAAAACATAACAAGAGTTATACCAAAAGGATTAGGACTAAACATAGACACTAAATCTTGGGAAAAACCACCAATATTCAAAATGATAGAAGGATTCAACGCAGTTGAACAGAGAGAATTACATAAGAGCTTCAACATGGGTATCGGTCTTGTTTTAATAGTAAACAAAGAAGATGCTCAGGCTGTTGTTGATTATGTAAATGGTAGACCAAGTGATAACAAAAACTTTGTTGACGAAAAATACGCTGACCTTATGGAAGATAATGCATACATCATAGGTGAAGTTGTTGATACTCATGAAGGAGTAGAATTATGCTAAAGAATATAGCTGTTTTAGTATCTGGAGGAGGAACAAACCTTCAGTCTATAATAGATGCAACAGAAGCAGGAGAGATAAACGGTCAGATAAAGGTAGTAATCTCTAACAAAGAAAATGCATACGGTCTTGAAAGAGCAAGAAAGCACAATATAGAAGCAGTATTTGAAAATGATGAAAAGAAAGTAATCGAAATATTAAAAGAAAAAGAAATAGATATAGTTGTTATGGCTGGATATCTAAAAATAATCAGCGCTGATTTTGTAAATGAATTCAAAAACAGAATGATAAATATTCACCCATCTCTAATACCTTCTTTCTGTGGTAAAGGATACTACGGAAAGAAAGTTCATCAGGGAGTTCTTGATTACGGCGCAAAAGTAACTGGAGCTACAGTTCACTTTGTAACAGAAGGAGCTGACGAAGGTCCAATTATAATGCAGGAATCTGTAAAAGTAGAACAGGATGATGATGCAGATACTCTAGCTGCAAGAGTTCTTAAAGTAGAACATCAGATACTTAAAAAGAGTGTTGCACTTTTATGTGATGACAAAGTAAGAGTTAATGGAAGGAGAGTATATATAAATGAGTAAGAGAGCTTTAATAAGCGTAACAGATAAAACAGGAGTAGTTGAATTTGCAAAAGCATTAAACGAACTTGATTTTGAAATAATATCAACAGGTAATACATTTAAAATACTAAAAGAAAATGGTGTAAATGTAATGCAGGTTGAAGATGTTACTAAATTCCCAGAAATATTAGATGGTAGAGTAAAAACTTTAAATCCACTTATACACGGTGGAATACTTTACAGAAGAGATTTAGAATCTCATGTAGAAACAGTTAAAGAACATGGTATACATTCAATAGACCTTGTTTGTGTTAACCTTTATGACTTCGAAGGTACTTTAAAAGCTGGAAAAAGCCATGCAGAAATGATAGAAAACATAGATATCGGTGGACCTTCAATGATAAGATCTGCTGCTAAAAACTACAAAGATGTTATAGTAGTTACAGATATAAAAGACTATGATTTAGTAATAGAAGGATTAAGAAAAGGTGATTTAACAGAAGAAGAAAGAAGAAACTTAGCATACAAAGCTTTCTCAATAACAGGAAGATATGATGCTATGATATCTACTTACTTTGCAGAACAGGTTGGAGAAGATTACCCAGAATTCTTAAATCTTACTTTCCAGAAAGAACAGACTTTAAGATACGGTGAAAACCCACATCAGAACGGTATATTATACGCTCAGCCAAATGCTAAAAACCCTATACTAAACTACGAACAGTTAAACGGTAAAGAATTATCTTTCAATAACTTAAATGACTTACACGGATGCTTAGAAGTTATGAGAGAATTCAAAGATAGCGATAAAGTAGTTGCAGTAGCTATAAAACATACTAACCCATGTGGTGTTGCTTTAGGTGACACAGCTTTAGAAGCTTACACTAAATGCTATGAAGCAGACAAAACTTCTATATTTGGTGGAATAGTTGGTATAACTTCTACAGTAGATAAAGCTACAGCTGAAGAATTACACAAAATATTCCTTGAAATAGTTGTTGCTTACGACTTCACTGATGAAGCTTTAGAAGTATTAAGAACTAAGAAAAACCTTAGAGTATTAAAACTTGCTAAAATAGAAGACAGCAAACAGAAATACGAAATGAAATATCTTGATGGAAAACTTCTAATCCAGGATAAAGATACTAAATTAGCTGACAAATATGAAACAGTTACTAAATTAGAACCAACTGAAGAAGAATTAGAAGATATGAAATTCGGTATGAAAATAGTTAAAAATATGAAATCAAATGCAATAGCAGTTGTTAAAGATGGTCAGACTCTTGCTTTAGGTTGTGGTCAGACTTCAAGAATATGGGCTCTTAAAAATGCATTAGAAAACAACAAAGATGAAAAAGACTTCACAGGAGCTACTTTAGCATCAGATGCATTCTTCCCATTCGATGACTGTGTAACTTTAGCTAATGAATTTGGTATAAAATCAATAGTACAGCCAGGTGGATCAATAAGAGATAACGACTCTATAGAAGCTTGTGACAAATTCAATATGTCTATGGTATTCACAGGAGTAAGACACTTCAAACACTAAACTTAAGGAGAGTATGGATATGAAAATACTTGTTGTCGGCGGTGGCGGAAGAGAACACGCTATATGCTGGAAGTTAAAAAATGAAAAAGATGTAGAAAAAGTATATTGCGCACCAGGGAATGCTGGTATAGCAGACTCTGCAGAATGTGTAGATATAAAAGACAGTGATATAGAAAATCTAGTAAAATTCGCAAAAGACAACGCTATAGACCTTACAGTAGTGGGACCTGAGGTTCCACTTGTAATGGGGATAGTTGATGCCTTTGAAAAAGAAGGTCTAAGAATATTTGGACCAAACAAACAGTGTGCTACTTTTGAAGGAAGTAAAGCATTCTCTAAAGATTTCATGATAAGAAATGATATCCCAACTGCAAAATACAAAGAATATACTGATTTAGATGAAGCTATAGCAGAAATAGATAGCTTTGGATATCCAGTAGTTATAAAAGCAGATGGTCTTGCAGCTGGTAAAGGTGTTGTAATACCTGAAAATAGAGAAGATGCTATAAAAACTTTAAAAGAAATGATGGCAGACAAAAAATTTGGAGAAGCAGGTGACAAAGTAGTAATAGAAGAATTCCTAACAGGAATAGAAACTTCTATATTAGCATTTGTTGATAATAACACTATAGTTCCAATGGAAAGTGCTAAAGACCATAAAAAAGTAAACAATGGTGAAAAAGGACTTAACACTGGTGGTATGGGAACATTCTCTCCAAGTGAATTATGGACTGAAGAATTAGCAAACGACATAAAAGTAAATGTACTTGATAAAACTTTAAAAGGGTTCCAGAATGACGGATTAGATTACAGAGGAATCTTATTCGTTGGAATAATGATAACTAAAGAAGGTATAAAAGTACTTGAATACAATGTTAGATTTGGAGATCCAGAAACTCAGTCAGTATTATTCAGATTAGAAACTGATTTAAGTGAAATAATGAATGCTGTAATAGATAACAGACTTTCTGAAGTAGAAATAAAATATACAGATGAACAAGCTATATGTGTTATGCTAACTTCAGGAGGATATCCAGAAGCCTATGAAAAAGGCAAAGAAATAACAGGTCTTGACAAATTAGATGATGAAATAGTAGTATTCCACAGTGGAACTAAGATGTCAGATGGTAAATTAGTTACAAACGGCGGAAGAGTTATAGGTATAACTGCTAAAGCAGGAACTGTAGCAGAAGCTGCCGATAAAGTTTATGAAAATATAAAAAGAATAAACTTTGAAGGAATGCACTACAGAACTGATATAGGTCTGTAAAATTTCCGAAAAAAAATTTGGAGGAAGAGAAATGGATAAAAACGTCAAAAGAGTATTAGTCGAAAAAAGAAACGGCTTTGATCTTGAAGCAAGAGCTCTTAAAAAAGACATTGAAGAAAGTCTTCATATCACATCTGTTGACTCTTTAAGAGTTTTAAACAGATACGACGTAGAAGGTATATCTGATGAAGTTTTCCAGAATGCGGTAAACTCAATATTCTCAGAACCAAACCTTGATGTTGTTTACTTTGAAGAAGTTCCTTGCAATGAAAATGAGAGAGTATTCGCAGTTGAATATCTTCCAGGACAGTACGATCAGAGAGCTGATTGGGCTGCTCAGTGTATACGGATATTAAATCAGGGTATGAGACCTGAATTAAAATCTGCTAAAGAATACATACTATCTGGAAACATAACAGATGAAGAATTCAACAAAATCAAAGGGTATATAATAAACCCTGTTGATAGTAGAGAAGCTGGGCTAGAAAAATCTGAATCATTAGCTCTAGTAACTGAAAAACCAACAGAAGTAGAAATATTAGACGGATTCATCGAATTAGATGAAGAAGGTCTTAATAACTTCGTAAAATCTCAGGGTCTAGCAATGACTTTAGAAGATTTAAAACATGTTCAGGTTTACTTCAGAGATGATGAACACAGAAACCCAACTATAACAGAAATAAAAGTACTAGATACTTACTGGTCAGATCACTGTAGACACACTACATTCATGACTGAATTAGAAAATGTTGAAATAGCTGAAGGTAAATACACAGACGCTATAAAAGAAACTTTCGATGACTACATGAACACTAGAAAAGAAATATATGTAGACAGAAAGAAAGATGTTTGCTTAATGGATATAGCTACTCTAGCTATGAAAAAACTTAAAAAAGAAGGAAAATTAGCAGACCTTGACGAAAGTGAAGAAATCAATGCTTGTTCTATAAATGTAGACGTAGAAATTGATGGAAAACCAGAAAAATACTTAGTAATGTTCAAAAATGAAACACACAACCATCCAACAGAAATAGAACCATTTGGTGGTGCTGCAACTTGTCTAGGTGGAGCAATAAGAGACCCATTATCAGGAAGATCTTATGTTTACCAGGCAATGCGTGTAACTGGTGCTGCAGACCCTAGAACTCCTCTAGAAGAAACACTACCAGGAAAATTAATGCAGAAAAAAATAGTTACAGAAGCTGCAAATGGATACAGTTCTTACGGAAACCAGATAGGTTTAACTACAGGACAGGTAGCAGAAGTTTATGATCCAGACTTCGTAGCTAAGAGAATGGAAATAGGTGCTGTTATAGCAGCTGCTCCAAAAGAAAATGTAGTTAGAGAAAGACCACAGGCGGGAGATATAATAGTTCTTCTTGGTGGAAAAACTGGTAGAGATGGTTGCGGTGGTGCAACAGGATCTTCTAAAGAACACAGTGAAGAATCTATAAACACTTGTTCAGCAGAAGTTCAGAAAGGTGATGCACCTAACGAAAGAAAAATCCAGAGATTCTTTAGAAATAAAGAAGCTGCTCAGATGATAAAAAGATGTAATGACTTCGGTGCAGGTGGGGTTTGTGTTGCTATAGGTGAAATAGCTGAAAGTTTAGACATAAACTTAGACCTAGTTCCTAAGAAATACGACGGACTTGACGGTACTGAACTTGCAATATCAGAATCTCAGGAACGTATGGCAGTTGCAATAGCTGCAGAAAACAAAGATAGATTCATAGAATTAGCAAAAGAAGAAAATTTAATTGCTACTCACGTTGCTACAGTTACTGATACAGGATACATGAGATTATTCTGGAATGGTAAAGCTATAGTAGACTTAAAGAGAGCTTTCTTAGACACTAACGGTGCTAAACAGAAAACTAACGTAGTAGTTGAAAAAGTTGACGAAGAAAATACATTCTTCGACAATGTAGAAATAGTTAAAGGTGCTAATACTATAGAAGAAAAATTCCACAAAGCATTATCTGATTTAAATACTTGTTCTCAGAAAGGACTTGTTGAAAAATTCGATACTAGTATAGGTGGAAATACAGTAGTAATGCCATTTGGTGGTAAATATCAGGCTACTCCAGAACAGGGTATGGTTGCTAAAATACCAGTACTTGGTGGAGAAACTGATACTTCTACAATAATGACTTACGGATACAACCCTAAAATAGGTAAATGGTCTCCATACCACGGTGCATTATATGCAGTAGTTGAATCTGTTGCTAAATTAGTTGCACTTGGAGGAAACTACGCTACGACAAGACTTACTTTCCAGGAATACTTCGAAAGACTTGGAAAAGCTCCAGAAAGATGGGGTAAACCATTCGCAGCTTTACTTGGTGCATACTATGCTCAGGAACAGTTTGAAATACCTGCAATAGGTGGTAAAGACTCTATGTCAGGAACATTCAAAGATATAGACGTACCTCCAACATTAGTATCATTCGCAGTAGATACTGTAGATGCTAAAAATGTAGTTACTTCAGAATTCAAAAAAGCTGGATCAAAAGTAGTTAAAATATCAGCAGCTACTTTAGACAATGGTGTAGTAGACTTTGATGAATTAAAGAAAAACCTTACAAAAGTAAGAGAATTAATATTAGATGGCAAAGTGCTTTCAAGTTATGCTCTTGGATTTGCAGGAGTTGGTGAAGCAGTTGCTAAGATGGGATTCGGTAACCATATCGGATTCAAATTCAGTGAAGAAGCTGTTGAAGCTTATGAAAACACTGATGATTTATTTGCAGCTGATTACGGAACAATACTTCTTGAACTTGCAGAAGATGATTTATCAGTTCTAAAAGGATATAGATGTATAGTTCTTGGGGAAACTACAGCAGAACCTGCTATAGACTTCAACGGTGAAAAAGTAGACTTATGTGGATTATACAAATCTCACTGCAATACTTTAGAATCTATATACCCAACAAAAGCAGCTGAAATAACTTCAAAAATAGAAAATGTAAGCTATGTAAGAACTGGTGCTCCAGCTAAATCTTCATTAAGCATAGTAAAACCAAAAGTATTAATACCAGCATTCCCTGGAACAAACTGTGAATACGATGCAGCAAGAGCTTTTGATAGAGCTGGTGCAGAATCAACTATAAAAGTATTTAGAAACTTATCTTACCAGGATATAGAAGAATCTATAGACGCTATGGTTGAAGAAATCAAAAAATCACAGATAATAATGATACCAGGTGGATTCAGTGCTGGTGATGAACCAGATGGTTCAGCTAAATTCATAGCAACAGTATTCAGAAATCCTAAGATGAAAGAGGCTGTTCATGAATTCTTAAATGAAAGAGATGGTTTAATGTTAGGTATCTGTAATGGATTCCAGGCTCTTATAAAACTTGGATTAGTACCATACGGAGAAATAATAGAACCTTGTGCAGAAGCTCCTACATTAACTTACAATAATATAGGACGTCATCAGGCTAAGATAGTTAACACTAGAATAGCTTCTAACAAATCTCCATGGTTAGCTCAGACAGAAGTTGGAGATATACATAGTATACCAATATCACATGGTGAAGGTAGATTCGTTGCAAGTGAAGAAGTAATGAAAGAGCTTATAGAAAACGGACAGATAGCTACTCAGTACGTAGACTTCGACGGAAATGCTACATATGATATAGACCACAATCCAAATGGATCATTCTACGCAGTTGAAGGTATAACAAGCAAAGACGGTAGAGTATTTGGTAAGATGGGTCACTCAGAAAGATTAAGTGCAAACATAACTAAGAATATATCTGGTGAAAAAGATCAGAAAATATTCGAATCAGGAGTACTTTACTTCAAATAAAAAATGTAATAAATTTCAATTACCCGCTCAAAAATTGAAATTAAATGCATTAAAAACAAAAGTTTATTCGAAAGTTAAAAAACTACATTGCTCCGACCGTTGGAGCAATGTAGATAATAAAATCATATTGTTAATTAAAAAGAACGTAAAAATAGGGACTGAATTCTCAAAAGGCCAACCCGCTCACAGGTCTAGAGGATTCAGTCCTCTTTTTTTATTTATTATTATATTGCAGTAAATTTATTAAAAAATAATATAAACTATTTTAAGGTTAAATATTTAAAATTATTGAAACAAGTTGAGGTGATTTGTAGTATAATATATTATAGATTTCGATAGAATAAATCTATAAATATAGGAAATAATAAGGAGGGCGATTATGAATATAGAACAATTTACAAAAGAGACTCTAAACAGCCTTCAATCAGAATTAAGTAGTGTAATAGAAAGTGTAAGAAAGATAAAGTTTAGTGGAAACACTCTATACATAATATCAGATATAGCAAAAGTAAATGATGAAATAAGTCCAGAAATAATAGAAATGATAAAGACTTATATAGTAGCTAAATCTGGAATAAGTTATGGAATAAATATAGTATTTCTAAGTGAAGATGATATAATTGAGTTAGGACTTAGAAAAATAGCTGAAATACAGCTATCAAATAACTATAAAAAAGAAGAACAGCCAGAGGAAGATGATAGTACAATAGAGGTTAAAAGACCTGAGCCTGAAGATGAAAAACCTAAAGAAAAAGAAGAATATAAAGAAGAGGCAGATATCAATAGAATAGACGCTATGGATGTTTGGAAGGTTATGCTAGGAAGAATACAGGAGTTAATTAGTCCAGCTGTCTACAAAGCGTTATTCAAGGATAGTAAGCAAATAGACTACCAGATGGGAACAGTTGTTGTACGTGTAGGAGATGTAAGAGTTGTACAGATAATGGAAACTCAGTATCTAAGATTTTTACGGGATGTTTCTGAAGACCTATTTGGAGTGAGATTAGGATTTAAATTTGTTGTAGACGATAAAAAAGAAGACGAAACTCCTAAAAAAGAAGATGAGGAAGTATATCCGGCTAGTATGAATGATTTAAACGACTTCTTTACTTTTTTAAACAGTCTTTACAATAAATAAATTTACAAAATATAAAAAAGATAAAAATCTAAATACAGTTTACATAAAAATTTAAGGTTAAGTAGAGAAAAAGAGAGTACCGAATTTATCAGCAGAGAAGAGGTATTCTCTTTTTCATTTGTAAAAGAAATATAATGATTAATATGAAGTTTTTTAGTAGTGTTTTTGAAGGAAATTTAGATGAATGTTCAAATAATCTTCATTGAATAAAAGCTATTAACTGATATAATTAGTATAAGTAGTAAAAAATAAAGTAAGTAATGAATGTGGAAATATATTTATTAAGAAATGGGGCGAGTTATAATGGAATTTAACTACAATTTACCAGTCAATATAGTATTTGGACGTGGAAAAGTGAACGAACTAGGAAAAGAAACAGCAAAATACGGTAAAAAAGCACTTATAGTTACAGGTAGATCTAGCTCTAGAAAATCGGGACTTTTAGATAGAGCAGTTGAGCTTTTAGCAAAAGAAGGAATAGAAGGTGCTATATTCAATGAAGTGACACGGAACCCACTTATATCAACAGTTGAAGAAGGTGCTCGAATAGCAAATGTAGAAAACTGTGATGTCGTAGTTGCTCTTGGTGGAGGAAGTATAATGGATGCTGCTAAGGCAATAGCACTAATGGCTGTAAATGAAGGCGATGTAAGAGAGTATATGTATGGAGAAAAATCTTCTGACAAGGCACTTCCATTAATATTAGTTCCTACAACATCTGGAACAGGTAGTGAAGGTAACTGTTATTCTGTATTAACAGATGATAAGAATAACGATAAAAAATCACTTAGAACACCAGCTATATACGGAAAAGTATCAATAGTAGACCCAGAGCTTATGGTAACTATGCCTAAAAGAGTAAAAGCTTCTGTAATATTTGATGCAGCTGCACATGCAATGGAAGCTGCTGTAAGTAAAAAACGTACTCCATTATCAGATGCATATGCACTTTATGCTATGAAACTAATAGCTGACAACGCAGAAAATGCTGTAAACGACGAAGAAATAAATTATGAAGTATGGGAAAAAATAACTTTAGGAAGTCTTTTAGCAGGTATGGCTATAGGATGTTCAAGTTGTGCGCTTCCTCATGCATTAGAACACCCAGCAAGTGGTCTTAAAAACATAGTTCATGGAGAAGGATTAGCAGCGCTTACACCTGCAATAGTGGACGCATCTTGGGAAAGTGATCCAGAAAGATACGCAGCTATATCAGTTCTTTTAGGTGGAAATAGTGCATTAGACTGTGCAGACAGCATAAGAGGATTCCTAAAGAAAATAGGATTAGATGTAACTCTTAGAGATTTAGGAATAGAAGAAAGCGACGTAGATTGGATGGTAGAAAATGCGTTTAAAGTATCAATAGGAAATATAAACAACCATCCAAAAGAATTTAATAAAGAAGAAATAAGAGAAATATATATAAAATCTTTATAATAAATAATAATAGAAAATATATGGGGCTATTGCAATGAATTGCAGTAGTCCTTTTTTGAATTCTAAATAATTTTTAAAGTTTTGAATAAACCACTTGAATATAATTCGATTATGGTGTATGTTAAGGTATATTCAAGTATTTATTAGTATAATATAATTAAGATAATAGAATCTAATTTAGTATTAGATATTCATACAAACTTGGATGGATATATAAGAAAAGAGGATAATAATGTTTGGATATGTAAAAATAAATAAAATGGATTTGACATTTAGAGAGTATGAGCATTACAAAAGCTATTACTGTGGGCTTTGTAAAACTCTAAAGAGAAATCATGGACAGATATCTCGATTTTCTTTAAACTATGACATAACATTTCTGATAGTGCTTTTATCTGCGGTGTACAATCCAGAGTCAAAAGTGACAGAAGAAGTGTGTATAGCAAATCCTATAAAAAAGAAAAAGGTACAAGTAAATGAAATAACTGAATACGCAGCCGCTATGAATGTTCTTTTAACTCATTTCAAATTAGAGGACAATGTAAAAGACGATGGTGGAATTAAGGATAAGTTGGCGTATAATGTCTATAAAGGAAGTCTTAAAGAAGCGTATGATAAATACAGAGAAAAAGCCGAATATATAAAAGAATGTTTAGCTGAGCTTGAAAAATTAGAAAAAGAAGAATCAACAGATTTAGATGATGTTTCAAATACATTTGGAAATCTAATGGGAGAAATATTTGCATACAAGAAAGACGAGTTTGAAGATAGACTTAGAGAAATAGGATTTAACATAGGAAAATATATCTACGTTTTAGATGCGTATGAGGATTTGGAGGAAGATATTCAAAAAGGAAGATACAATCCTTTTAAAGAATATGAACCTAAAAGCGACGAACTAAAGAAAAAAGTAGAGCGAATAATTTCTATGAGTCTTGGAATGCTTGGTAGAAATATAGATATGCTTAAAGTTAAGAGAAATGTCGGTATAATTGAAAATATAATATATTCTGGTGTATACTTGAGATATAAGAACATATTATATGGAGATGGAAAAGATAAAAATGGCGATGTAAGCCATATAAATTAAGCAATAAGATTTATTAAAATATACAAAACTAACGAAAGGAAAGTGAATATTATGTACGGAGAAGCAATGAATAGAAATGTTTATATCGAGGCTAGAAATTTAATTGCAAATAGAAGATTTGCAGACGCATATAGAATGCTTAAAGAAGTAGTTTCAAGTGATAGAAATGCTGAGTGGTTCTTTCTAACTGGAACTGCTGCAATGAAAATGGGTAGATATGAAGAAGGTGAAGATTACATAAAAAGAGCAAGATTTATGGAGCCAGAAAATAAAGAATATGATGAAGCATACAATCAGTTTAGCTCATATAGAAATAACTACGATGATAGAGCAAGATACTACAATGAAAGCAGAAGATACGATTCAAGTGGATGCTGTCCATGTTGTTGTTGCTGTTGTGGAGACGATTGTGCAGATACTTGTTGCCAGTTATGGTGCTTAGACTCATGCTGTGAATGTATGGGTGGAGATTTTATAAGCTGTTGTTAATTTGTTGAAATTTAAAATTGAAATGGAAGTCTTATTATGGAAAATATAAGTAAAAAAATGGCTTTTGGAGGAATATTATTGGCATTAGAGGCAATATTCTTTATGCTGATAAACTTTGTTCCAATGAATACAATTTTCTTTATGGTGCTAGCATCATTTATATCTTCAATAGTTATTATTGAATTTGGAGAAAAGACAGGTACAATTTTTACATTTGCATCTATACTTTTGTCATTTATGATAATAGGAAATAAAGTACAATGGTTTATATATGCGATATCATTTGCACTTTATGGACTTGTAAAATCTCTTATTGAGAGAGGAAGGTCTAGGGGCACAGAATATTGTATCAAGCTTGTATTTGCAAATATTGTGTTTGTTATAATGTACTTTGTTCTGAAGAGTTTCTTGACAGAAGTACAGTACATGTTTGTGCTGTTTATAGGCTTAAATGCAACGTTTTTAATTTACGATTTATTCTATAGCCAGTTTATAAGAATGTACGAAAATAAGTTGAGAAAAAATATAAGTAAATACTTAGACTAAAAAAGTGCTGTCATTCTGGCAGCACTTTTTATATTTAAAATATTTGTTTGTTAATCTGATAAATCATCATAAGATAGAACCTGAACATCAGGTTTTAGCTTATAAAGTATATCCTTTCTTTCAACTATTATATCCGCTTTTTCTTTAAGCACAGGATCTTCCCTCAACTTAGATAAAAGCTCATTTGTAGGGTTTATCGCAACAGGATGCCCAACTTTTCTAAGCATATTTATATCTCCATTTGTATCGCCATAAGCGAAAGACTCATCTAAATCTATATCGTATTTTTCAATTAGCTCATTTATTGCTTTATTTTTACTTTCAGAATCCCACATAGGAACTAATTTACCAGAGAATTTACCATCCTCCATTATATATTTACTTCCTAAATAATCTGTAACATTATATTTTTCAGCCATCTTTTTAACTAAGAAGTCAGGACTTCCAGATATAAATATTACTATATCACCATTTTTTAAATGTCTTTCAATTTGAGAGCGTGTGTACTTATAAACTCTGTCAGCCTTAGTCTTTATAACCTGGTCTGCTGCAAAATCAATACTTCTCCAATCAACACCAGTCAGCGAATCTACATATAAATTACAAACTTCTAAAAGATAATCGTCGTAATTTCCCTGTCTTTTATCCCAGTTTAAAAAAGTTCCTCTAGCATGATCAATCCAAGTTTTTTCATCTATAATTTCATATTTTATTAGCTTTTTAAAATGTTCTACCATAAGTGAATCTCTGTACAGAGTTCCGTCAATATCGAAAAATGCTGCTATTTTATTCATAAGCATTACCCCCAATCTTCTGATATATATTTCTACTAGTATACAGCAAATAATTCAAATAGTACAGAAAAATTTGTGTTAATATATAAATATGTAAATAAGAGAAATAATTTGAGAGGAGAAGAAGCATGGAATTAAAGTTTAATTTTGCAAAAATAACACAATCTAGACTTATGGGAAGTATGGGAATGATAATAGATAGTACAGATGAAAATGGGGATAATGTAAAACAGTATTTCCTTTTAGACTCTGAAGGATTAGGACTTTGTGACTATGTAAAACTAATAAATCCAACAGAGAAAAAAGCATATATGGAAGAAGAAAGACTTATGGGTGGGCTTGGATCAGATAGAATAGAAATTTCTGAGGAAGAGGCTAAGTTTTTAATACAGCATTTTGGAAGTAGAAATATAAGATACGGAAAAGAGCTTGCAGGAGAAGTTGAGGATTATATAGATATAATCAACGATTTTAAAAGCGATTTAAATATATACGACTTATATCCAAAGATATGTAAAGAAGTAAAGGAAGAGATAGAGTTTGTAAACTACATGGTTATGAGATTAGTTGCTTGGGATAGAGAAGCACTTACATACTATTCTGAGAGCGAAGAAATAGGAAGTATGCACATAACAAATATAAATGGAGCACTTTTAAAAACAGATGTAACATCAAGAGGAAATGGAAAATATGTTGTTGAGACTATTTACGAAGACAATGACGGATATTATTTCTGTAAAGTTGCACTTAGTATTGAGAAAAATGAAAAAGGATTTAAGCTAAATTCTATGGTTGTTTCTGAGTCTGAGCCTATGTATGATTTTGAGGTGTTTGACGAGATTTCTAAGGAAGAGTTTGTAGATATTTATACGGTTGAAGATGGAGAAGAGTTTGTAGAAAAGTTCTATGAAGATAACCCATTTGTTCTTAGAAGTGATATGGATGAGGATGCGGTATTCTTTACTAGATTTAATTTTAATAATGACCATGTTAAGCAGAAGTCTTATGTTATAAATAATGATATTAAGGCTATTTATTATTATTTAGATGGGATGTTCTTTGTTGGGACTTATTCCGAGAGAGATAGAGATTATATTAATGGTTTGCTTAAGGTGAATTATAAGGGGTTAGAGTATCAGGATTCGATGTTCTTTGAGCAGAATGCGTTGTATGATTTTGTTGAGTCTGGTAATGATGATTTCTATGATTTTTTAGATGAGGAATAGATTTAAAAATCAATTTACTTCCAAATGAGAAATTTGAATTTTTTATATATAATATTTTTATGAACTTTACATAGAAATAGACTATATTGATATATTGATTAACAATTAGACTGATTGTTTGTTAATTAGTACAATATAAATGTATTTAAATATGTCAAATATTAAATTTTGGAGGGTAGTTATGAGAAAAAGATTTATTAGCTTATTGATGTGTGGAGTGATGTCAATATTAGCACTAACAGGATGTAGTGGAGGAAAAGAAAAGAAAGCAGATGAAACAAAACAAGAGGAAAAAGTAATAACTGTTGGATGTAATGGAACTACACCAGGTTGGGCTGGACAAGGTGAAGATGGAAATGTAGAAGGATATGACTATGATGTTTGGCAGGAAATAGGAAAAAGAATAGGCTATGATGTAGAATTTAAAGTTATGGAATGGGATACTTTATGGAGTATGGTAGATCAGGGAAGATTAGACACAGTTGGGAATCAGGTAACTCGTTCAGCGGAAAGAGAAGAAAGATATCATTTATCAGAACCATATGCATATAATATATACTGTTTATTATCTGCAAAAGATAATGAAGAACTTCAGAGTATGGATGATTTAAAAACAGGAATGAAAATAGCATGTCAGACTAATTCAAGTGATGAAGATATAGTTGAAAGTATAAATAAAACATATAATATAGAGTTAGCTCCTACATTTTATGATGGAATGTCAGTTCAGGATGTTGCATTAGGAAGATGTGATGTATGGCCTAGAGCAGAAACATCTTGCGAATTAACAGTAAAAGAAATGGACAATTTAAAAATATTAGGAAAAACTAATGTATTAGAAGTAAATGTTTATCCATTTGCAAAAACAGAAAGAGGAGAAGAACTTTCTAAATTAGTAAGTGGAGCAATAAAAGAAATGCATGAAGATGGAACACTAAAAGAATTATCAGAAAAATGGTTTGGTAAAGATGTTACTGTAAAACCAGAAGGTGCTGAAGAATTAAAATAGTAGTTGGCTATTTGGAAACTTATAAGTAGATAAACTTTTTCTATAAAAACTATAGAAAAAACCTATCTCTATATTTAATTTTACAATTGGACTAAAATTTTAATAAATTATAAAATTGTAGTGATACATCGTGGATAGTGTTTAAAGTATCAAGATAACTTTGTAAAATTAAATTATAGTGGAGGTATTTTTATGAAAGTAAAGAAAAAGTTAATCAGCTTATTAATGTGCGGTGTTATGTCTATAATGGCATTAACTGGTTGTAGTGTGGGAGAAGATAAAGAAGCTGCATCAGATGAAAAGGTTATATCTGTAGGATGTGAAGCTACAACACCTGGTTGGATTCAGTCTGCTGATAATGGTGAACTTACTGGATATGATTATGATGTTTGGCAGGAAATAGGAAAAAGAACAGGGTATAAAATAGAATATAAAGTTATGGAATGGGATGGTATGTGGAGTATGCTTGATCAGGGTAGATTAGATTCATTAGGTGAACAGATATCTATGTCTCCTGAAAGAAAAGAAAAATATAACTTCTCAGAACCATATGCATATAATATATACTGTTTATTATCAGCAAAAGATAATGAAGAACTTCAGACTATGGATGATTTAAAAACAGGTATGACTATATCTTGTGAAACTAATACAAGTGATGAAAATATAGTTAATGCAATAGATAAACAATTTGGAATAGAACTTAAAAAGACTTATTACGATGGAATGTCAGTTCAGGATGTTGCACTTGGAAGATGTGATTTATGGCCAAGAGCAGAAACTTCTTGTATAACTACTATAAAAGAAGTAGATAACTTAAAAATACTTGGTAAAACAGATATATTAGAAGTTAATGCATATCCATTTGCAAAAACAGAAAGAGGAGAAGAACTTTCTAAAGTAGTAAGTGAAGCAATAAAAGAAATGCATGAAGATGGTACTTTAAAGAAATTATCAGAAAAATGGTTTAATACTGATATATCAGAAAGACCTGAAGGTGCTCAGGAATTACAGTAATGGATAAAATAAAGATTAGTTATATTTGGCTTTAAAGTATATCTAGTTAAAATAAAATAGTCATAGCTATATATAACTAGCTATGACTATTGTTTTGCAAAAAAATATATAAAATTTGAAGAAAGGTAATAAAAATATGAGTTTGGAATTTTCATTACAAGTTTTTAAAGATATGATGGCTGTTTTGCCTGTTACATTATCTTTAACAGTATTTTCATTTATAGCTGCACTTTTATTAGCAATTTTAATAGCAATAATTGATTATTTTAAAGTGCCAGTATTAAGACAAATATTTGGATTTTATGTTTCTTTTTTCAGAGGAACACCTTTAATACCACAGTTATTTCTTCTTTACTTTGGTATTCCAACGTTTATAACATCACTTAGAGATGTTCCTGCATATGTTGTTTGTGTTATAGGTCTTACATTAAATGCTGCGGCATATATGAAAGAAGTTATAAGAGGGTCAATTCTTGCGGTACCAGAAGGACAAAAAGAAGCAGCACTAGCACATGGTATGACTTATATGCAGACAATGACTAGAATTATACTACCTCAAGCAGCTAGAGTTGCAATACCATCATTATTTAATAACCTTGTTGATATAGTAAAAGGTACATCAATGGCATTTACTATTGGTGTAATTGAAATAACAGCAACAGCTAACCTTAGAGCATCAGTTACATTTAATTATTTTGAAGCTTATATGGTATTAATGATTATGTACTGGATAATAATTGTAGGGCTAGAACAGGTGGAAAAGATTGTAGAGAAAAAGATGTCAAGAGGATATGTAAGATAGAAGAGGTGTTTAAATGATAAAAATAGAAAATCTTCATAAAAAATTTGGTGATTCAGAAGTATTAAAAGGTATAGATTTTGAGGTTGAAAAGGGACAAGTTGTTGCTATAATAGGACCATCAGGAACAGGAAAATCAACATTACTGAGATGTATGAACTATTTAGAAACTCCAGAAAAAGGAATTATAACTATTGGAAATGTTTCTGTAGATGCTGAAAAACATACAAAAGAAGAAGTTCAAAATTTAAGAAAACATTCAGCTATGATATTCCAGAATTATAATTTATTCCGGAATAAAAATGTACTTCAAAATGTAACAGAACCATTAATAACTGCTAAAAAAATGAGTAAATGCGATGCAGAGAAAGAAGCTATGGAACAATTAAAAAAAGTAGGTATGGCTGATAAAATTAATCAGTATCCAATAACTCTTTCAGGAGGTCAGCAGCAGAGGGTGGCAATAGCAAGATCTATGGCTACAAAACCAGATATACTTTTATTTGATGAACCAACATCGGCATTAGATCCAGAATGGGTGCAGGAAGTTTTAGAAGTAATAAGAAAATTAGCAGAACAGCATTATACTATGTTAATAGTAACTCATGAAATGCAATTTGCAAAAGAGGTTGCGGATAGAATAATATTTATGGATAAAGGAATCATAGAAGAAGATGGAAAACCAGAACAGGTATTAAGTAATCCAAAATCAGAAAGAACACGTGAATTTTTAAAACTTACAAAACTAGCAGATTTATAGTAAAATATATAGATGATTGTTGTGAAAATACAAGAATATCTTTTATTAATAAAATCAAAAATTGGGGAGATGAAAAAATGGGCAAATATAATTTTGATGCTTATGTAGAAAGAAGAAATACAAACTGTATAAAATGGGATAACTTAGATAAATCATTCCCTAGAGCAAAAGAAGGAGCTTTACCAATGTGGGTAGCTGATATGGATTTTGAAGTAGCAGCACCTATACTAGAATCAGCACACAAAGTTGTAGACAGAAAAGTATTTGGATACAGTACTAGAGAAGTAGAGATATTCTACGATGCAATATTAGGATGGTACAAAAGAAGATTTGACTGGGAATTAGACAGAGAATCAATAATGTTTAGTGGTGGTGTAGTTCCAGCAATAGCTATATTACTAAGATTATTAACAGAAGAAAATAATGGTGTAATAATACAAAGACCAGTTTACTATCCATTCACAAATAAAATAAAAGAAAATAACAGAAAAGTAGTAAATAACCCATTAATATATAAAGATGGAAAATATACAATGGATTTTGCTGATTTAGAAGAAAAAGCAGCAGACCCTAATAATAAAGTTATGATACTTTGTTCACCTCATAACCCAATAGGTAGAGTATGGACTGAAGAAGAACTTAAAAAAGTTGTTGAAATATGTAAAAAACACAATGTATTCATAATAGCTGATGAAATACACAATGACTTAATAAGAAAAGGATATAAACATATAAACCTACAGAAATTATGCCCAGAATATAAAGAACATATAGTTACTTGTTTAGCTCCAAGTAAGACATTCAACTTAGCAGGAATGCAGATGTCTAATATAATAATAAATACTTCAGAACTTAGAGATGCTTGGAATGTCGAAGTTTCAAGAAGTGGAGCACAGAGTGGACCAAATCCTTTCGCTATAGAAGCTATAATAGCTGCATACAATGAAAGTGAAGATTGGCTAGATGAATTAAACGAATACCTGGATGGAACTGTTGAATACATAAAGAACTTTGTAGAAGAAAATCTTCCAAAAGTTAAGATGATACCAATAGAAGGAACTTATCTAGTATGGCTTGATTTCAATGAATATGGATTAACTGCTGAAGAATTAGAAACAATAATGCTTGAAGAAGCTGGTTTAATATTCGACGAAGGAACTATGTTTGGAGAAGAAGGAAGTGGATTTGAAAGAATAAATATAGCTTGTCCAAGATCAATAGTAGAAGAATGTATGAATAGAATAAAAGTAGCTTTTGAAAATAGATAATATAATTTACAAAAGATAAAATCAGAGGATCAGTAAAAAATACTGGTCCTTTTTTATTGCAGTCAATTAAAAGGAATGAATGTGTATTAGTGAAATGACTTATTACAAGAATATATGAATAATTGTTCATATATTTTCATAAAATCTATTGCAAAAAAATAGTAAGCAGATTATAATGAATATATGAACAGTTATTCATATATTAAAACATTAAGAAAGGAGAAAAACTATGAAAAATAAAGAAATAGATTGTTGTACAGAAAAAAAGGTACATGAAGAAATAGTAGACAAAACAAAAAAAGAAATGCCAAATGATGAAGTACTAGCAGACTTATCAGATTTATTCAGAGTATTTGGAGATACAACTAGAGTGAAAATAATATTTGCACTATTCTCCAATGAAATGTGTGTATGTGACATAGCAGAGCTTCTTGGAATGACTCAGTCAGCGATATCTCATCAGCTAAGAGTATTAAAAAATGCTAGATTGGTAAAATTTAGAAAAGAAGGAAAAACAGTATTCTATTCATTGGATGATGAACATATAAGTGAAATATTAAAATGCGGATTAGAACATGTAAACGAAACATATAAAAGATAAAAGATATCTACAATCGGTGATTAATGTGGATAAAATAAATAGATTTTAAGATGAGGAAGTGATTTTAAATGAGTACAAGAATAGATTTTCTACTAGAAGGCTTAAATTGTGCACACTGTGCAGAAAAAATAAATGACAAAGTTTCAAAATTAGACTATGTAGAAAATAGCAATATGAACTTTGTAGCTAAAAAGCTATCTGTATTTATGGAAAATGAAAGCATAACAGAAGCTAATGTGTCTAAAATAGCAAAGATAATTCATGATACAGAAAGTGGGTTAACTGTAAGCTTATTAAAGAACAAAGTACTTGGGGAAATAAGTTTTGATAATAAGGGAAATATAATTAAGTCAGAGAAAAAAGATGAAATAGATAAAAATAAAGTTATAAGAGTTGATTTTCTATTAAATAATTTAAACTGTGCACATTGTGCGGAAAAGATAAATGATAAAGTTGGAAAATTAGCATATGTAGAAAATAGCAATATGAACTTTGTGGCTAAGAAATTATCTGTATTTGCTAAGGCTGGAGATATTACAAAGCAGCATATGTCTGAGATAGCAAAGATAATTCACGAAACAGAAAGTGGATTAACAGTAAGTTTATTAAAAAATAAAGTTGTTGGAGCTTTAGAGTTTGATAATAAGGGAAATATAGTTGAATCTGGAAATACAACAAGAA
>SAMEA3387515__coassemble_1789_pt1 | contig 46174 bp, 29 predicted proteins | sample SAMEA3387515__metabat2_high_PE_011 | metagenome-assembled genome bin SAMEA3387515 (sample SAMEA3387515) | Felis catus | biome: Faeces | place: United Kingdom | collected 2012 | reverse complement strand
TGATAGACTTTGGTGTATCTACAGGAAACAAAGCATATCTATACGGTGAAGGTTTGAAAATGGCTGGAATTTCAATACTTGGAGTATCTGGAACAATCCTTCTAGGTTATTGTTGTTCCAAAATTTCAACTAATATCACACACGATATTAGAAAGGATATGTATGAAAAGATACAGCACTTTTCACACGAAGAATACAATAAATTTAAGATAGCAAGCCTTATAACTAGAGTAAACAACGATGCATTCCAAATCCAGTTATTCGTAAACGTGCTTTTAAGAACAGCACTTATGACTCCAGTTATGCTGATTACAAGTCTTTTCCTTACTTACAGATCTAGTGTTCAGCTATTCTCTGTAATATTTGCTACTATACCTCTGATAATTATCGGTGTTATAGTAGTTGCAAAGGTTACAGGGCCTATATCTGAAAGACAGCAGGCAGGACTTGACGATATGAACAGAATATCTAGAGAAAGTCTTACAGGTGTTAGAGTTGTCAGAGCTTTCAACAGACAGCACACTGAACAGGAAAAATTCTTAGAAACTAATGAATTCTTCACTAAAAACTCTAAAGCCTTATTTATGATAATGCAGCTTACTCAACCAGTATTCTTCTTAGTTATGAATATTGCTGTATGCCGGATATTCTACTTTGGAGCAAATCTTGTAAGTCAGAATGCTTTAGAAGTCGGTAAAATGGTTGCCTTCCTAGATTATTTATTCCATGCAATGATGTCAATGATGTTCTTCTGTACAATATTTATGATGTACCCAAGAGCAAATGTAAGTGCGAAGAGAATTAATGTAGTCCTTAATAAAGAGCTTTCTTTAATAAATGATCCTAAAACCGAAATAGTTGACGAAGATACAAACACTATTTCTTTCAATAATATAGGATACGAAAAAGATGGTAAAAAGATATTAGATGGTATATCTTTTGAAGCTAAAACAGGACAGACAATAGCAATAGTAGGAAGCACAGGTTCTGGGAAGAGTACTCTTTCTAAACTTATCCCTCGTCTTTTTGATTGTACAAGCGGAGAAATTATGTACAACAACACAAATATAAAAGACTTCGATGTTGAAAGATGGAGAGAAAAAATAGGATTTGTTGCTCAGAAGGCGTTCTTATTCAAGGGAACTATAAGAAGTAATGTATGTTTTGGTAAAGCTGATGCCACAGACGACGAAATAATGGAAGCTCTTGATTTAGCTCAGGCTACAGAATTCGTAGCAAGTAAAGAAGATGGCATAGATTCAGTAATAGAAGAAAATGCTGCGAATTTATCTGGTGGTCAGAAACAGAGACTTTCTATTGCAAGAGCTGTAATAAGAAAACCAGATATATATATTTTCGATGACGCATTCTCTGCATTGGACTTCAAAACAGATGCAGCTTTAAGAAAAGCATTAAAACCTGTTACTAAGAATTCGATAATGTTCATAGTAGCTCAGAGAATTTCTACTATAATGGATGCAGATAAGATTTTAGTTTTAAATCATGGTAAATTAGAAGCAGTAGGGACTCACGAGGATCTTATGAAAAACTGCCCTCTTTATAAAAACATTGCTGAATCACAGATTGGAGAGGAGGCGATAGATTATGGCGAAGAAGTTTAAAAGATTCGAGTCTATAAATACTCTATTGAAATATTTAAGACCTTACAGACGTGGGTTTATAATTTCTATTGTTATGCTTGTTGTAACATGTGCTGCAATGGTAACTTCTCCAAATGTTGAAGGGATGATTACAAACAGTATCTTAAAAGATGTAACGGATATAGCTAAAGGCGTTCCAGGAGCTCGCTTCCACATGGAAAATGTCATAAAAATTATCATTTTACTTCTATTTATATATGCTGTTAAAACAGCTGCTCAGATGATAAGTATGATTTGTATAACAAATTCTATTCAGGACACAATGAGAGATTTAAGAAATGCATGTATAGAAAAAATCAACGCACTTCCTGTTAAAACTCTTGACTCTCATCCAAAAGGGGATATACTGAGTAGAATAACAAACGACATAGATGCTATTTCAAATGCAATGCAACAGACATTTATGAATGTAATAAGTGGTGTACTTATGGTTTGTTTTGCTATATTTATGATGTTTAGAGTAAACTTAGTTATGACATTGTGCGTACTAGTTATAATTCCAATTTCTTACATTATCATCAAAAAGATAGCAAAAATTTCTCAGGAAAGTTTCGATATTCATCAGCGTGCACTTGGTGATCTTAGTGCAAATGTAACAGAAAGTTTTTCTGGATATAATGAAATAATTCTTTTTGGTAAACAAGAAGAATCTGTAAAGAAATTTGAGAAAATCAACGAAAACATAAGAGAAACTGCTTACAAAGCACAGTTCTTATCATATTTAATGTCACCTCTTTTATCTTTACTTACTTATCTTGCTATAGGTGTTGTTTCTGTAATAGGAACAATATACGCAATAGGTGGTGTGATAACTGTTGGTCAGCTTCAGGCATTTGTTAGATTTATCTGGCAGGTAAATGAACCGCTAACACAGGTATCTCAGTTATCATCTCAGATTCAGTCGGCATTATCTGCAATGGACAGAATTCACGAGTTCATAGAATATGAAGAAGAAACAGACGTTGAAGTAAAAGAAATGGTATTTGACGGAAATGTTGAATTCAAAGATATAAGATTTGGATATGGTAAAAAAGAAGTCCTTCATGGAGTATCTTTAGAAGCTAAAAAAGGTGAAACTGTTGCAATCGTTGGACCTACAGGTTCTGGTAAGACTACAATAGTCAACCTACTTATGAGATTCTATGATCCAAACAGCGGAAGTATTATAATAGATGGAGTTAATTCAACAGATATCAATAGACGTACTTTAAGAGATAACATAGGAATGGTTCTTCAGGATACTTGGTTATTCACAGGTAGTATAAGAGAAAACATAAGATTTTCAAAACCTGATGCAACCGATGAAGAAATTGAACAAGCTTGTAAATATGCAAATGCAGATGAATTCATCTCTACACTTCCAAAAGGATACGATACTGTAATAGATGAAGAAGCTGATAACATATCTCAAGGTGAAAAACAGCTTCTAACAATAGCTAGAGCAATATTAAAAGATCCTAAAGTTCTTATACTTGACGAAGCTACTAGTTCAATAGATACAAAAACTGAAAAAAATATACAGGATGCTATGGACTACCTAATGGAAGGAAGAACAAGCTTCATAATTGCACATAGATTATCAACAATTAAAAATGCAGATAAAATTCTTGTGTTAAAAGACGGAAATATAATAGAATGTGGAAACCATAACGAACTTATGAAAGAAAATGGATTCTACGCAAACTTATACAACTCACAATTTAATAATTAGTGACTATAAAATGTAAAAAATAGTAGAAAAATTATGACCTCTTAGATTCGATTCTAAGAGGTTATTTTTATGTGTTAATATAAACTAATCCTTTAATTGTTTTTGTGTCCTTAAAATCGAAATTTGAGAAAGTATAAAAACTGCGTATAATCTATAAAATGCGCAGTTTATATTGTAACCGTTGGAAATACTGGGTTTCAGAAAGGAAGAATTTTGAGTGCAAAAATAACACGCAGTTTATTTTGATAAAAAGCGCATTTTATGTTACTATATAACTATACCAAAAAGCAACTTTTTAGCATAACCTTTTATAAATTTGATATCTATAGAAGTGTGTAAATCAAAATTTACTAATCTTTTGTTAACAGGCGAAGCATATTATAAATATCTTATCAAATTTTGATTTAATACACTTCTTAATAAGATAGTAAATTTATAAAAGGTTATGATATAAAAAGTGTGTTTATTGATGTAGTTTATATAGTTAACATAATAATGTTATGTTAATCTTTCGGATGAGGAGGACAAGATGAGACCTTTAGAGATTTATGAATATAGTCAGATTATGGATTTGTTAGATAGTGGTTTTCAGTATAGGGATCATGAGAATAGGAAGAGGACTTTTAGACCAAATCCAAAGGTAAAGATGGCACTTTTTTTAGAGACAAATTTAGGGCTTAGAATTTCTGATATAAAGAGATTGAAGATAAAGAATTTCAAGGGAAGTAGGCTAGAGATTACAGAAAAGAAAACTGGTAAGCTTCAGTACAGAGAGATTAATCCTGAGATTGTTGATATTGTAAAGGATTACGCTATAGAGAATGGACTTAGGTTAAATGATAATTTGCTTGATATTGGTATAAGAAATGTTCAGCAGCAGTTAAAGATTATTACAAATTATCTTGGACTTGAGAATATCAGTACGCACAGTTTTAGAAAATTGTACGCTACACTTCAGTATGAAAAGAGCAACGGAAATATAGAGCTTATAAAAGAGCTGCTTAATCACACAAGTATTGCAACTACTCAGAAGTATATAAGAGTTAGTCAGCAGGAAATAGACAAAGCAAGTAGAGAATTCTTACTTAAATAATAAAAATATCAATCTTGTGAACTAAAAAATTGCTCATTCCTAATATAAGGCGTTATTTTAGGTTTTAAGATGATTTGAGTTTTCGACAACCAAACACAAGAAGAAGAAATTTCAAGCGCCTTAAAAACGATTTTAAAAGGTCGATTTTTAGGCACTTTTTATTATTTCTCTAAAATAAGTAACATAATATTATTATGTTAACTAATAAGCTTATAAAAGGATATGCGGTTGCCAAACATTTTCAGTAAACTATAGTAGCATTATCTTTGGCGAAGAGATTGCACGAAGGTCAGTACAGAAGGGGTGGAGATCTGTACATAATTCACCCTTTAAAAGTGTGCAATACTTTAATTGCTTGTGGAATGGAGGACGATACTCTTTTAGCAGCTGCACTTCTTCACGATGTTTTGGAAGATTGTCAGGATAAACTAAAAAATAATGGAGAAGAATTTGTTACAGAGTACGGATTATCTCCTGAAGTTTTAGAAATAATCACAATCCTTACCAAAGAATCTGGATTATCTGAGAAAGATTTACAAGTATATTTTGACGGAATTAAGAATAATGGCAAGACTCTTTTGATAAAATTGAGCGATAGACTTCACAATAGCTCGACATTGTACTCATTTCCTTATGAAAAATTAGTTAAGTATATTGATGAAACAGATAGATTTATTATACCTATTGCAGATTACGGCAATGATTATTATCCAGAATACACAAATGCAATTAACTTATTGAAGAGCAATATATTCTCTTTGAATAGAAGTATGCGTATAATGCTTGAAAAATCTGAAACAGAAATCAACTTCCTTAAAAAAGAAATCAAAGAATTGAAACAAGATATAGAAATATTAAAGAAAAACAAATAAATACCTTATTTCTATATGATATAATAAAGGTATGGAGGTGATTGATTTGTATAGAGAGATTATGAAAAAATTAAATATATGGAAAAATAAACCAGATAATGATAGATCTCCTTTAATCATACAAGGAGCTAGACAGGTTGGAAAAACTTATGTTATGCAAAAATTTGGTGAAGAAAACTTTGAAAACTATGTATATATAAACTTTGAGGATTCTCAAGATTTGTATGATATTTTTGATGAAACATTAGACCCTAAAAAAATAATTGACTATTTATCTATTTATTCATCAAAACCTATTATTCCTGGAAAAACTTTGATTATATTTGATGAAATTCAATCAGTTCCACGAGCTTTAACATCTTTAAAATACTTTAATGAAAAAGCTCCAGAATATCATATATGCTGTGCTGGTTCTTTATTGGGAATTCATTTAAAACCGGGAACATCATTCCCTGTTGGTAAAGTCGAATTTTTAGATTTACATCCAATGTCTTTTAAAGAGTTTATAATAGCTAATAAATTTGAGAGATATATAGATTATTTAGAAGGGTTATCAATAGATGAATTGAACAATATTCCCAATATAGATGACTTAAAATATCTATTGAGAATATATTTTTACGTAGGAGGGATGCCAAAACCGGTTCAAGTGTGGATAGATACAAAGGATTTCTCTAAAGTTAAAGAAGAACACAATAAAATTGTACAAAGTTATTTAAATGATTTCTCAAAATACTCAGATTATGCAACTTGTTTAAAAATAAGGCAAGTTTGGAATAGTATTCCTGAACAATTATCAAAGGAAAATAGCAGTAAGTTTGTATTTGGACTTGTAAAAAAGGGATCTAGAGCAAAAGATTATGAATTAGCGATCCAATGGTTAGTTGATGCTGCATTGCTTACAAAAGTAAATGCCGTTCAAACTGCAAAACTTCCTTTATCTGCATATGCTGAGATGGATATATTTAAGCTTTATTGTTTGGATATAGGATTATTATCGTATCTTAGTGATATAGATTCTAGATTGATATTATCTTCTGATAAGTTGTTTAATGAATATAATGGTGCTTTAACTGAACAATTTATTATGCAAGAGTTGAGAGAATTAGGAACTACATTCTATTGGACGGAAAAAAACTATGAAGTAGACTTTATTATTCAACAGTATAATAAAATTATACCTATAGAAGTAAAAGCTGGAACCGTTGTAAAAACTAAAAGTTTAGATTATTATAATAAAAAATATAGTCCTGAGTTAAGAATAAAATCATCTTTAAGAGGTTTTGATTATAATTCAGGTGTACTGAATTTACCATTATATATGTTTTGGTTGTTGCCATCTTTATTAAAATCTTTGATAGAAATAGATGATTTTGAAGATGAAAAGCTAAAACAGTTTATTAAAGAAATGAATATAAAATTTACATAATTAATATATTTGTAATAATAAAACTCATATTGTTTTGAAATACGAATACCAAAATTTTGGTATTATACTCAAAATGATATGAGTTTTTTGCATTATATACACAAAAAAGTACCGTTCATACAACAATCGACAATTTATTCTTAAAAACTGATAAAATAAGTCTAAAGAATAAATAAAGAAAGGTTTGAATCACTTCTATTATAAACAAATTTAATATATAATAGAGAAAGTGGATTTAAATTATAGAATAAGATTAGAAAGAGGTATATAATGAACAAAAAATACGTAGCAATAGGATTGGTTGCAGCTCTTCTAGCTGGTGCTGGTGGTTCTGTATTCTACAAAAAGACACATGAGGCATCGATAAATGTCCTTGCAACTACAGACATACATGGTGCAACTTCAAGAGCAATGATAAAATATGTAGAGGATAAAAGAAAAAATGGTGGAGCTGATTTAGTTGTCGACTCAGGAGATTTCTGGGGATCAGAAACTTACGAAATGCAGGAATGGTTTGATGGAACTAGACCTACATTTGATGAAAATGGACGAGTAAGATTTTACGGAAAAGATCTAGATGGGGATGGATTCAATGAAACAGACAGCGATATAGATGGAGATGGTGCTCCAGATATGATAGTTGAAAAGATTGGAGAACCTCGTGAAGGTCAAGCTCCTTTAATAAGAGATTTAGAAAGAATGAAGTTTGATTCAGTTACTTTAGGTAATCACGAATTTGTAGAAAATAGCCAAGAAGAATTTGATTATCTAGTAAATGAGCTTAATAAGGCGAATATTTCAGTACTTTCAGCAAATCTGTACAATAATAAAACAAATAAAAATGTTGTAAAACCATACATAGTTAAGGAAATAAAAGAAGGGCCAAATACTATAAAAGCAGCTGTTCTTGGACTTACACTTCCTGAAGTTGCTGAGCCGTATAAATGGGAAGAAGGAAAAGAAAGACCAACTTACACAGGTGATTATAGTTTAGCTTCTTTGGAGCAGTACAACAATCAGTATAGATTAGATGATTTAGTGAAAGAAGCAAATAAATGGACAAAGTATATAAAAGAAAATGAAAATCCAGATGTTGTGATACTTACAGTTCATTCTGGGGAGGAGCCTAAAAAGCCTAGACATCCAGGAAATAGAGTTAAGGAAATTGCAAGAACTGTAGAAGGAATAGATGCAATAGTTGCTGGACATACGCATATAACTATTCAGCAGCATAAGTTTAAGAATGAGAAAACGGGTAAGGACGTGCTAGTTACCCAGCCATCTGCTAGAGGTGGTGGAATTTCTGATATAGATTTAAATCTTAAAAAGAAAGATGGAAAATGGACTGTTGTTTCTGCAAAGAGCAAAGTTCATGAGTTTGATATATTTGACGGAAGCAAGGTGGATTACGAAAAAACACCAATGAGTGAAGTATATAAAAAAGGATACAGATTATAATATATCGGTGTCGCAATTCTTTTCAACAACAAATTTTGCATTCAACACAATTATTTGCTCTCCAGGCTTCAGCGACACGCACTTTTATGTAACACATTTATAAGTTGCGTGTCGCTTGCAGAATTGTCGATGCAAATTAATTTGTGTTGACCTACAAAATTTTATGTTGTTGAAATAGAGATTGCGACAATATTGTAATCTGTTGACATGAAAAGTAGATAATTATGAATTATATATTTGTAGTTAAATACTTATATATGGCTATTGTGTTTTGCAATAGCTTTTTTTATTATTTAACTTTTAACTGGGGTGATTTTTCTAAGTAGACATGTTTGTTTTTTTGTGTTATTATCAATTAGTGTTGTAAATTATATTAAATAATAAAGTATTTTTTAAAATAAGAGAAAGTTTTGAGGGATTTTTTATGAATAAGATAAAGATTATATTTTTCGACATAGATGGTACTTTGATAGATATGACGAAAAAGGCTATTTCATATAAGACTGTGGAGACACTTCTTAGGTTAAAGGAAAATGGAGTGAAGATTTGTATTGCTACTGGTAGAGCTCCTGGTAGTGTGCCTAAGTTTGATGGAGTTGATTTTGATGCGTTTTTAACTTTTAACGGTTCATATTGCTTTAATAGCAGTGATGTTATTCTTAGTACACCAATTCCTAAGGTAGACGTTGAGAAAATGATTGAAAATGCAACAAGAATTAATAGACCTGTTTCTATTGCTGGTAAAGATAGAGTTGTTGCAAATGGAACTGACAAGGATTTATCTGATTATTTTGGTTTTGCTAAGCAAGAGACTCCAGTTAGTGATGATTTTGATGAGGTTTTAAAAGGCGAAATCTATCAGATGATGATGGGTGGAAGAAAGGACGAGTACGACGATATTTTAAAAGATGTAGAAAATGCTAGAATAACTGCATGGTGGGATAGAGCTGTAGATATAATTCCTGCAAATGGTGGAAAAGGAAAAGGAATAGAAGCTATTTTAGAATACTACGGTATTGATAGATCTGAGTCTATGGCATTTGGAGATGGTGGAAATGACATTGAAATGCTTCAAACTGTTGGAACAGGTGTTGCCATGGGAAATGCACTTGATAATGTAAAAGCAATTGCAGACGAGATTTGTGGTACTTCAGCAGATGACGGAATTTATCATTATTGTTTAGAAAATGGCTTAATTTAGGCAAAGTTTGAGATATTTTAGTACATAAATTTGATATTTGAAGATATTTAATATATAATAAAGGTGCTTCGAGTTTGGAGCACCTTTATTTTTTATCCTAAAAGATGATTTTAATTGGATGAAAGATAAAAAATATATTGTACATGATAAGGAGGTTCAGATGTAAAATGATTGGAAAAGCTTTAAAAATAGACAGAGGCAAATTAATGAAGTAAGAAACAGATTTATTAAAAATGATTAGAGTTAATTAGAAGTAAATCAGTTATATTCTAAACCTTATATTGCCTCACCAAAACAAAGGAGGCGATTTTATGACAATGATAAAAGTAAATAATTTGACTTTCTCATATCCAGGAAGTTATCAAAATATATTTGAAGATGTAAGCTTTACAATAGACTCTGATTGGAAATTGGGATTTGTTGGAAGAAATGGTAGAGGAAAGACTACATTTTTAAATATCTTATTAAACAAATTTGAGTATAAAGGAAGTATTTCGTGCGATATGGAGTTTGGATATTTTCCATATCAAGTAGAAGATATTTCAAAAGATACGATAGAAATAGTAGAAGAAATATGCAAAACAGATGAAATCTGGGATATTTACAGAGAATTTTCTCTGCTTAGGATAGATGACGATGTTCTGTACAGACCTTTTGAAAGTTTATCGAACGGCGAGCGAACAAAAGTTCTGTTAGCAGCAATGTTTATCTCTGAAAATAAGTTCCTATTATTAGATGAGCCTACAAACCACTTAGATGTAGGTGCTAGGAAGATTATTTCTGAGTATTTAAAATCTAAAAAAGGCTTTATTTTGGTGTCACACGATAGAGAACTTTTGGATAATTGCTGTGATCATATCATTTCTATAAACAAAACGAACATAGAAATTCAAGCAGGGAACTTCTCATCTTGGTGGAATAATAAAATTATGCAGGATAATTTCGAGTTAGCACAGAATGAAAAGTTAAAATCAGAGATAAAAAGGCTTGAAAAATCCGCATACAGAACAAATGTTTGGTCATCTAAAGCAGAGCAAGGTAAGAAAATGACTGCCGATATGGACTCAAAACCAGATAGAGGATTTGTTGGTCACAAAGCAGAAAAGATGATGAAAAGGTCTAAAAGCATTGAAAACAGACAGCTTAAAGCAATTGAAGAAAAAAACAAGCTGCTTCACAATATAGAAAAATATGACGACATTAAGCTCATATTTAACGAGTATAGAACAAATGTTCTGTTATCTGCAGATAAGCTATCTTTTAAATACGCTGATTCTGATAAAAATGTGTTTGAGAATTTGACATTCGATATAAGAAAGGGAGATAGAGTTTGCGTGTCTGGAGAAAATGGATGTGGAAAATCTACTCTTTTAAAAATCTTAATCGGTGAAATAGATTACAAAACAGGAATTGAAAGTCCTGATAAAATAGAAGGATATAGCATAGAAGGATTTTTATCGATAGGAAGTGGGCTTAAAATCTCTTATGTATCTCAGGACACGTCTTTCTTAAAAGGAAGTTTATCCGAATTTGCTAGAGAAAATGGATTAGATGAGTCGCTATTTAAATCACTACTAAGAAAACTAGATTTTTCCAGAGATTTATTCGAAAATGATATGTCTAGTTTTAGTGAAGGGCAGAAGAAGAAAGTACTAATAGCAAAGAGCTTGTCTGAGAGAGCACATCTATATGTTTGGGATGAGCCACTAAATTATATAGACATATATTCTAGAATTCAGATTGAGGAGCTGCTACTTAGATACGAGCCGACGATAATATTTGTCGAACACGATTCTACATTTGCTGAGAAGATTGCGACAAAATATATAAAACTATAAAAATATAATGGGCTGTTGTAAATTTTTACAACAGCCCATTATATTTTTTATGATACTCTAATTATTTCTTAAATTTTTTATTTCTTCTAAAGATAATCCAGTAGATTTTGATATTAGTTCATCATCTAGCCCATTTAAAATTAAATTATTTGCTATTTCTAATTTTTCTTTTTTAGCTCCTTCTTTAAGACCTTCTTCTCTACCTTTTCTTTCTGCTGAGTTAAGAGAGCTTGTTTTTTCTAGCATAGATTCCATTCTCATCTCATATCTTTCTCTTTCTTTAGAATCTCCACTAATTTTTATAAGTTGTGCCTTTGCTTCTCTTATTTCAGACCTGCTCATTTCTAATTTATCTACTATTTTGCTATCAGGATTTTTTATAAATGAAACCCAAGCTTCTAACATATCCACAACTTCATCTGTATCATCAAAATGCTTCAATTTAGGAATTTCAATAAAATGTATTTCCATAGTATCAGTCAATTCTTCATTTGTATTTATTTCTTTTAATCTATATGTATTATGGAAATTATCATTTTTCAAATATTTAAAATCTAGTATATTTATACATATTGTTCTTTCTAATTTATCGTAATCATCACCTTTAACAATCTGGCTTTCAAAGAGTTTACTCCAATAGTATAAGCTTCTTTTAATCATATTGTATTCATTCTTCACTTGAATTTCTATATTAACATATTCGCCTTTATCAGTTAAAGCTTTTATATCCAATTTTGAATATTTATCACTTAAATACTCTTTATCTATATCTGTATTTCTAATTTGAACTGATTTTATCAAGCTCTGTGGCTTTATAACTGCATTTAGAAAAGAAATTAATATTTCAGGATGCTTCTCATTACCAAATATTTTTTTAAAAACAAAATCAACTTTTGGACTTAGTAAGTATGACATACCATCACTTCCTTTCATTAATATTTACTATACTTAATTATATTATATCATATATAGTAGTATGAAAAATGTAGAGATTTATAATCATAAGTCTTTCATAACTATTTGGAAATAAGAAATATTTTTATATATTTTTTTTAGTTTAGGATATATAATAATATTATAAATAATCGTGTTATATTAAAATGAATATTATTTTTAAAACGATTAAATATACAATATTTTAATTCACAGTAATTTACAGAAAAGAGAGTGATTAACCTTGCTGCAAGTTAAAAACATACACAAAGAATACAGAACGGGGCCTTTAGTTCAGAAGGCACTCGACGATGTCAGCCTAAATCTTAGAGATAACGAGTTTGTTTCTATTTTAGGACCAAGTGGATCTGGAAAAACGACACTTTTAAATATTATAGGTGGTTTGGATAGATACGACGATGGAGATTTGATTATCAATGGAATTTCGACGAGGAAGTACAAAGACAGAGATTGGGATTCCTACAGAAACCACACGATAGGATTTGTATTCCAGAGTTACAATCTAATTCCACATCAGACAATTTTATCAAATGTCGAATTAGCACTTACAATATCTGGGATAACAAAATCTGAAAGACGTGAAAAATCTATACGGGCTTTGGAAAAAGTTGGGCTTATAGACCATATTCATAAAAAGCCAAATCAGCTTTCAGGTGGTCAGATGCAGAGGGTTGCAATTGCTAGAGCACTTGTAAATGACCCTGACATACTTCTTGCAGATGAGCCAACTGGGGCACTTGATTCAGACACAAGTGTTCAGGTTATGGATTTACTTAAAGAAGTTGCAAAAGATAGATTGGTAGTAATGGTAACGCACAATCCAGAGCTTGCTTACGAATATTCTACAAGAATTGTCACATTAAAAGACGGAAAAATATGTGGAGATACAAATCCATTTATAATAGAAGATAATGGAAATTTAGATGAAGCAGTTCACGAAAATATGGGAAAAACTTCTATGTCGTTCCTTACTTCTCTTTCACTTAGTTTCAACAACTTAAAGACTAAAAAGGGAAGAACATTTTTAACTGCATTTGCTGGATCCATTGGGATAATTGGGATTGCATTGATATTATCTCTATCAAATGGTGTAAACAACTACATTGCAGATATTGAGGAAAAGACCTTATCAGAATACCCACTTCAAATTCAAAAGGCAGGGTATGATTTCACATCTATGTTGAGTGGAATGTCTGGGGCTTCTTCTGAGTCTAAAGGCAGCGACGAGAAAAAAGATATGAAAGTTGAAAATATGGTAAGTGGAATGTTCTCTACTGTAGGCTCAAATGATTTAAAATCTTTCAAAAAGTTCTTGGACTCAGATAAATCTGGTATAGCAAAACATACAAATGCGGTTGAATATTCTTATGATGTTGTTCCGCAGATTTACAGCACTAACACAGAAAAAGTGAGACAGGTGCATCCAGATAAATCATTCAATTCTATGGGGCTTGGCTCTGAAGCATCTTCAAATAGCATGGTTTCTAGTATGATGAGTACGGATATATTCTATCAAATGCCTAGAAACAAGAGCCTTTACAGGGATCAGTATGAGGTAAAAGCTGGAAAATGGCCTACAAAATACAACGAATGTGTGCTAGTTCTTACTCAAAATGGTGGAATTAGCGACTATTATTTATATGCACTTAATCTGAGAGATCCTAAAGAACTCGATGAAATGGTAGATAAATTTGCAAAGGAAGAAGAAGTAATTGTTCCTGAAGGCGAAAAAGGATATTCTTACAAAGATGTTCTTGGAAAAGAGTTTAAGCTAGTAAATGCAACAGATTACTACGAATACGATTCAAACTACAATGTTTGGAAAGATAAGAGAAACAACGATGAGTATATGAAAAAGCTTGTTAAAGAAGGGGAAACTCTTAAAATAACTGGAATCGTTCAGCCTAAGAAAGGTTCATCTGGTATGGGAATGCTTATGCCAGCGATATACTACACTCCAGAGCTTGAGGACCATGTTATCAAACAGGCTTCTGAAAGTCAGATTGTTAAAAAGCAGCTAGCAGACAAGGATACAAACGTGTTTACAGGAAAGGGATTTGAAGATACTTCAAAATCTGCTTTTGATATGAAGTCATTATTTAATGTAGACACTTCAAAATTCGCCTCTGCTTTTAGCATAAATCCAAACCGGATTAATGCAGATTTTAGCAATTTAAATAACTTATTTGGCCAGATTAATATGCCTAGTATAAAACCTTCTGATATTATAAATCAGATTAATATAAAAATAACTCCTGAGCAGATAAATAGTTTAATAAAAGACGTTGGAAATGGATATTTAATTTATCTAAAGGAAAACAAAGATATGGACTTTACTAAGTATCAGGGAATTATAGAGTCTTATTTTAAAGATCCTGAACTTGAAAAAATGGTAACTGAGATGGTTGAGGAAGCTATCAAAACAAATGGAGAAATCAAGTTAACTCAGGAACAGATGAACAAGATTTTACAGGCTGCTATTGAAAAGTATAAGAAGTTTATAACTGACAATAATGTGGCAGATGTTATGAAAATAGGAAGATATTTCCTTGAGTATTTGAATACTGCTGATTGCAAGAATATTATTGGAAGTCATTTAGATACTATTTCAAAGGAAAATAATCTTGAGCAGCAGATATATGAAGTTCTTAAAAAATATATGGGCTCTGCAACAGGTTCTATCTCAGCAACTATTGAAAGAGAAATCACCGCATCTATGAGAAAACTTAGCCAGAGTATGGCAAATGCGTTTAGTTTTGATGCGAGTGTGTTTGCAGATGCGATGAATGTCGATATGTCTGAGGAAGAAATGATGGAAATTATGACTGCTAGTATGTATCAAGAGCGGGATACTTTTGACAATAATATTAAGAAATTAGGTTATGCTGAAATGGACGATCCTTCTATGATTTCTATATATCCTAAGGATTTTGAAGAAAAAGAAAAAGTTATAGATATTTTAGATAAATACAACGAGGATATGGAAAAAGTAGACGAGGACAAGGTGATTTCATATACTGATATGGTTGGAAGTTTGATGTCTTCTGTTACAAGTATTATAAATTCTATAAGTTATATTTTGGTTGCATTTGTAGCAATTTCGCTTGTTGTTTCGTCAATAATGATAGGCGTTATCACTTATATAAGTGTGCTTGAGCGTAAGAAAGAGATTGGTGTACTTAGAGCGATAGGTGCTTCTAAGAGAAATATCTCTCAGGTGTTCAATGCCGAAACGTTTATCATTGGGGCACTTGCGGGAATTATAGGTATTGTTGTGAGCTTGATTTTGATTGTGCCGATAAATCAGGTGATACACAATGTTACTGGTAAGACTAATATGAATGCGGCTCTTCCTCTTTGGGCAGGGATAGTACTTATAATGATAAGTATTGTGCTTACACTTTTAGGTGGAATTATTCCATCGAGAAAGGCAGCAAAAGAGGATCCGGTTAAAGCATTAAGAAATGAATAAATATATAATGGGAGATGTCGAAAATTTTTTCTTCGGCATCTCCTTTTAGATTTTCTAAGTAAGTATATAATTAGTTGTTTAGTAAGTAGGCTAGTAGTTCGTCTACTGTGCCTACGATTTTGTGTGGGTTTTCGTTTGTTAGTTCTTCTATTGTTCCATATCCGTAAGATACTGCGATACAAGGGATTCCAAATTGTCTGGCTCCTAGGATGTCGTGTTTTTTGTCGCCTACCATTATTATGTTTTCTGTGTTTATAGTTTTTTCTTTTGAAGTATTATTTGCATCGTTATTTGAGCAATTTATCCTTCCAAGTCTTTTTAGTGTTTCTTCAATTACATCTGCTTTGTCAGTTCTTTTTTCGCTCATTGTAGCTCCGACAACTTCATCGAAATATTGTTCAATTTTGAAGTGTTCTAGTATTTGTTTTACAAATTTTTCTGGTTTTGATGATGATACTGCAAGTGTGTAGTTGTTATCTTTTAGAGTTTTTAGCATTTTTTCTACGTTTGGATATAGCTCGTTTTCAAATATTCCAACTGTTGTGTATCTTTCTCTGTAGTATACAACTGCCTGTTCTGCTTCTTCTTTTGAGATGTTTAGGTACTCCATGAATTGAGTTATCAGTGGTGGTCCTATGAAGATTTCTAGTTTTTTTAGATCGTTTTCTGGGTGTCCCATTTTTTCAAGTGCGTGTTGTACGCATTTTGTGATTCCTATTCCAGATGCTGTTAGTGTGCCATCTAGGTCGAATAATATTGTTTTTTCCATATTTTAATACCTCGTTTTTATTTTATGTTTTTATTTATTAAGTATATAAATCCTTTATATTAAAAATGCCCTGTCAACATGAGACTAGGGCTTGATCCGTATGTTTTGATAATAAAATAATATTAATAAAATGTCAATTATTTTATGTGTTTTTAGGTTTATTAATCTAAATATGGGTATTATTTTAGTATCAATATTTTGAAAGGTAGGAGAATAGAGATGTTAGAGTATAGATATGATACGCAGCTTTTGATAGATGGAGAAGGTCTTGATGAGGATGCGATAAATGAGTATTTTGAGAGTAATTTTGATGGTGATTGTTTGTTAGCAGTTGGGGATGAGGATATGATTAAGATTCATTTCCATACTAATGAGCCATGGAAGGTGCTTGAGTATTGTTCGACACTTGGTGAGATTTATGATATTGTTGTTGAGGATATGGATAGACAGGCGAGAGGATTAAGAGGATAGGAATAATTTTACGAGGTATTATGTCAAGGATTGATGTAATACCTCGTTTTTATTTTACAATAAAAATGCCCCGTCAACGTGAGACTAGGGCTTGAACCGTATGAGTTAAGAATACAAAATGTCAATTGTTTAATTTGATAACATTAAAAATATTATAATTTGTATATTACGAATAATTTAAAAATAAATTGTTATTAAAGTTGAATAAAAAATAAAATAAATTGATATAATAAGTATAGAACAGTAAATTTATTTTATGGAGGATACTTTATATGGCAAATGAATATATATTAAGATTACAATTTGATAAAAAAATAAATTCCATCACTGGAAATGAGTTCCAAAATCTATTTTATGATATTATGAAAAGAACTGATAAAGACTTTATTGAAATAAAAACTCAGGGAAGCATAGGTGATAGAAAGTGTGATGGTTATATAAAGAATAAGGGTATTTTTTATCAAGTTTATGCTCCAGAAGATGCATCTAATAAAGAAACTCAAAAAAATGCTATCAGTAAACTTCGAAAAGATTTTGAAAAATTGTATGCTCATACTAAAAATGGTCATTATGAAGAAATAAAAGAATTTATATTTGTTATAAACACAAAGGGAGCTAAAGGTATTTACCCAGATTTAGCAGATGAGCTTGAAAAACTTGAAAAGGAATATAATAATATAAACTTTAGATATATGGATACGGATAGTATTAAAGATTTATTCTATAACTTAGATATGAATAATAAAAGAAGAATTATGGACTTTGGAATTCCTGATATTAGTGATATCTCTATAAAATTTGAAGTTATACAAGAAATAGTAGTTTATTTAAATAATAATGTAAAGGAAAAAAAGTTTAATCATGATATGATAGTACCAGAATTTGATAGAAAGATAGAGTTTAATGGCCTTAGTAAATATATAAAGAAATCTTTAAATGATGCAAATTTGTATGTTGATGATTTAAACCATTATCTTTCAGACAGTAATTTAGATTCAAATTTACTTTGTAACATTTATAAAACCTTATATAAAGAAGCTAAAGAAAAATATCCTGATGATCCTGATGAACAGTTTAATTATATTTTGATGCAATCTTATGATAGTGATTCGATTACAGACCGCAGAAAAGATTATATCTATAAAATAAACATCATAATAATTATGGCTAAATTTTTCAATTCATGTGATATATTTGAATATGATGAGTAAAAAATAAATAAAAAAGACTATCTTGTAAACAGTTTTAAAAATGTTTTAAGATAGTCTTTTTTATTTATTTTTTATTTATTTTTTCTAAATTTACTCCAAGTAATTTATCTTCATCGCATGTATCTAGCAAGGTTAAAACAACTCTTTCATTTAAATATTTGATAAACTCATAATCGTAATAACTTTCAGCAATTTTTATAATATTATTTAATAAGTCATCATTTATATTGAATATATATTGGAAATTATTTTGTTCACAAATCTCTTTTGCTAGCTTTAGCATCTTGTACGATTGTCTTGGATCTGTCTCGCTAAACATTGCATTATCATGATACAAGAATTTTACAGTGTGATTGTTTTGTAGCAATAAATATATAAAATCAATACAAAATATCTTAACTTTATTAATCCCCAAAGATTCCTCGTGTGCAATTTCAGGTGTTATATCAAAACATATTTTATTATTTTTTTTCTCATTTACTTTTATTGATATACCTGCAGCTTTTTTATCATCATATATATAATCAACAAATTCTTTAAATTTATTTGAAATATATTCTATTTTAGATGAGTTATCATCTATCCATGTTTGAGCTGAATCAATACAAATTAAAAGTTCCTTTTCTAATCTTCTTAATTCTTTATCCATTTCTGAAAGAAGATTTTTATAAGATTCAGCCTTTTGTAGCTTGAGTTTCAAATCAGTATATTTTTCCTGAAGAGATTGATACTCAGAAAGGCTCCCAACCTTACTTAGATACTTAGAGTTTTCATTTATTCCATAATTTAATTTTTCTAACTTATTATTTAAATAAACTAAATCATTACTCATTTTTTCTCTGTCTTTTCTAAGTCTAGTTTGACGACTTTCTAAAAGCTTTGAATGAAAATCATATACTTCATTCAAACTTTTATTTATGGAGTCTGGTAATATAAGATTTGATTCCTTATACAACTCAATAACCTCCGTAGAAGAAACATCAATTTTTATTTTTAAACTTTTATTTATATTTTTTAATCTATTTTCAAGTAAATTAATTTCATTTAATATATCATTTTTTTCAAATTTTAAGTCATCAAGTTTTGTTTTTATTGAATTATATTCTTCTGAAATATTAAATTCACTTATACTTTTTTCTAATTCGTCAATCTCAGTTTTTAAATTTGAAATTGAGATTGATATATCTAAGCCACTTTCTAAGATATCTTTAATATATTCGTTATTTTCCGATAAAACTTTCTTACTTTTTTTAACTTTATCAATTTTATCATTCAATTTATATTTTTCTTGAGTAAGATTCAAATCAAGCCCTAATAAAAATGAAGTACATATATGCTTTGACTCAGAATTTTCATTTTTACTGTACCCATTCCATTGATTATAAGCATGCGGAGGTATTCTCATAAATCTAGCTATAAGATTCCTATATGTAAGATAATTGTATTCTTTCTCAAAATTGAATAATTCACTTTCCATAAAGTACTTAAAATCTTCAAGTTTATTTTCTTTATTATTTAAGATTATATTTCCTTGCTCTGAACTATTTCTAGCAGCTGTAAAATTTCTGCCATTCATGGTAAAATCAAGATAAAAGTTCCAATCTTTTAAACTCTTTACACTTTCCAGCTTGCTACTACCAAGGCAAAAGTTTATAAGTTGCAAGGAAAGAGTCTTTCCAATACCATTAAATGTATTTTTATTTTCGTGGGATGTGCTTTTTCCAAGAATTATATTAAATCCATCATTTTTAAAATCAATTTCTTTAAAAGAAGATTTATCACAATAGAGTTTATTTAAGTACATTGTAAATTTCCCCCCTTTCATTGATATCAATAGAATTCATTATATATAAAAAGTCTATCGTTAGAATAAATGTATCAAAAGTATGCTTCTTTTGAATCTTTCCTTTTTGAATATACTTTTTATTTAATTTATTCCAACAATCATCAATAGTAAGAGGTTTTTCTAGTATTGATAATACAAAAGCACCAAGGCCTATTATAGATTCTGAAATTGTTGTGTTTTTATCCGGCATTATCAATTTTATCACCTCTTTAAAAAATATTTTTTGGATATAAGTATCAATTCTATTATATCATTCTTTAAGCGATTTTGTTTGTTAATAACAATAAATTTTTTATGATTTTCTTGACATTTTATATTGTTAGTGGTATATATGCAAACAATAAGATTAATATATCAATACTACCTCCCTAGTCTAATAAAGTGTAGAGGTTATCTAGGTCTGGAGAAGATAAAAATAAATCATTTTCAGCTGCTAATTTTAGTGAATCAGTGTTTCTTTTTAGGTAATCTGATGGATAAACACATTCTATCACATAATCATCGTCTACTTTATACTTCTTCAAGAAAGTAAATGAATGTTTTGGAAGATTTATATCCAATATATCTGTGTTATGTGTTGTGAAAAATAGCTGCTGATTCTGAGGAAGTCTAGATATCATTATATTAAGAATAGCTTTTTCAACTTCACTATGTACAAACGAAAACTTCTCATCACAATAATAGAATCCACATTTTCCTTCAATTATTTCAGCTAAAAAATTAGCGATTGCAATTCCTGAAGCAGTACCACTTGAAATTATGTTTTTCTTAACTATTTCACCATCTTGTACCAAAATTTTCTTGTTTCCTAGAGAAATTATATACGAGTTTTCAACATCTTCAATTTTTTCTATTCCTTTTATTGAAGGATCTAGCGCTTTTAATACTGTTTCTAAAATTTTAAAGTATTCTTCACTTAAAGGAGCTTGATGGAATTTTTCGTCATTGGCATATATAAAGAACCAACCAAAGAAGCTGACTTTATCAAGTTCTTCAAGATATCCATAATCTGCTGATTCAATTAATTTATCTAGCTTTTTAGCGCATATTTCATAATTATCCCTTTTGTTTATATTAACTGATGCAACTTTTATCTTTACATTATCTTCATTGTATAGATTATCCCCCTCAGGTAATATTCTTGCCAAAAGTCTATATAATTTATTCTCATTAATTATAAAATCTAGAGAAATACTCGCTTCTTTTGAGTTGTCGTTTATACAATCGGTAAGAGCTACAATTTCTTTGCGAGATATAAAGTTAAATGAAGACATGAGAATTCTTCCGAGAGAAGTTTTTCCTGTTGCATTTGCTCCTAAAATTATATTTACTTTTTTGTATCTAAAGTTTGGTCTATTCTGTAGATGCTCTGGATTAATCAGAGAGTCTACTATTTTTTTAGGGTAAGACATGTTGATGTGAAAGTTATTAAATGCAAAAAAGTTATCTATTTTTAAATCCATTACTATCATGGCTGCACCTCCTTTTATGTATATTATTTCGCGTTTTACGAATTAATATACTTTTATGATACGTTTTTTGTAGGAAAATAGCAATGATTATTAGAAATTTTATTTATGATATAATAATAATACAAACAAAATGAGGAGGTATATTATGAAGATAAATATAAAGAATATAGGTAAAATCAAACACGCAGATATTGATATTTCAAGTGTTGCAGTTATCTGTGGCGCTAATGGTACAGGAAAAAGTACTATTTCAAAATCTCTATTTTCTTCATTTAATAGTTTATCAAACATAAATAGTAAATTAGATGTAGAATTTAAAAATAATCTTTCTAGTTTAGCATATAAAATATTGCCGTTTGATAAATGTAAAGAATTTATTGAAGAAGTTATATCAAATAAATCAGATATAGAAAAAGTATATGATTTAGCTAGTAAATATATAGGTGATAATGAAAAATACAATAATTTTATAAATGAATATAATGCAATTATAAATACAAAAGATAATTTAGTAATAGACGAATTAGTAGATAGAGTATTTAGGTCAGAATTTAATAAAAAAATTAATAATCTCTATAGTAATGAAGAAGGGGTTGTTCAATTAACTTTAAATGATAATAAATCAGAATTTATGATTAATGATAATCATGTAAAAATTAAAAATCCTATAGAAATCTCCTCTGAAGCAATATATATTGATGATTTTAAATGTATAGAAAGCATAAAAAACGGTGGATTTAATTATGACGCTCCTGGTCGTGAACAGATGAAATTTTTAAAAAATATTATATTTGAAAATAATGCTTACTTAGATCATAAAGGTCATCTAAGCAATAAATTAAATAATTTGACTGAAAATAATGTGATTGAAGATGTATTAGAGAATAAAGATTTCAAAAGAATATTTGGTAAAGTATTTGAAGGTTGTCCAGGAAAAATTATGATAGATCAATACTCAGATTATATATATCAGCTTGATGGTATTGAGCAATCATTGGATATGAGTAGTTTATCTGATGGAATGAAAAATTTCTTAGTTATAAAAATGTTGTTAGAGCATAGTACTCTTTTAGAAAATAGTGTGTTGATATTAGATAATCCAGAGAATCATCTTCATCCAGAGTGGCAGCTATTGTTTGCCGAGTTAATAGTTTTTGTAAATAAGTATTTGAATACTCGTATTTTGATAAATACTAATAGTCCATATTTTTTAAATGCTGTTGAGGTTTCTGCTAGCAAGTATAGTATTGTTGAACCTAAGTATTATTTAGCGAAGGTAGATGGTAATGTTTATGATGTTACTGATAATGTTGAGGAAGTTTATGCTGAGTTAGCTAGACCATTTCAGATTTTGGAAGATGAGATGTGTGAAAAGTAAAAGTTAGATATCGATGATAAAGAGCACTTTAATCTTAATAAATAGATTAAGGTGCTTTTTTTTATTATCTACAAAATTTTTTCGATATCTCTAATTCATAAAAACTTTCATTTTCTTATTAATATTATAAATAAAATTATTTATTCAGTTATGCAATAACTACATATGATTACCTAAACTTTTAAATTTATTCATAGAAATTAATTATTAGCAATACTTTTTTTATAAATTATATTATAATAAAGATATCTAGAGTTTTAATGAAAATTTTGAAAATAAACTTTTATTTTTTATGAGGGAGAGATAATTTATGGAAATAGAAATAATTAATAATAAAGATAAATTATTAAAAGATGATTTTGCATCTGAAATAAAAAAAGGCAGCAAATTATCTATAGCTGCAGCTTGTTTCTCAATATATGCATTTCAAGAATTAAAAAAAGAACTTAGTGGTATAGATGAGCTTAGATTTATTTTTACATCTCCTACGTTCGTAAAAGAGAAATTCAAAAAAGAAAAACGTGAGTTTTATATTCCAAGATTAACTCGTGAAAGAAATCTTTATGGTACAGAATTTGAAGTTAAACTAAGAAATGAACTTACTCAAAAATCAATAGCAAAAGAATGCGCTGAATGGATTAAGAAAAAAGTAACTTTTAAATCTAATATTACGAATGAGAATATGATGGGGTTTATAAATCTTGATGATAAGAGTTATACTCCTATAACAGGTTTCACAACATCTGAATTAGGTTGTGAAAAAGGAGATAATGCATATACAATGATTCAAAAAATAGAAGCTCCTTTTTCTACTTCATACATAGCCTTGTTTGATAATTTATGGAATGATTCTGAAAGATTGCAAGAGGTAACAAATGAAGTTATTGAAAATATAACAGCAGCATATAATGAAAACTCTCCAGACTTTATATATTTTGTCACACTTTATAATATATTCAATGAATTTCTTGAAGATATATCTGAAGATGTTCTTCCTAATGAAGCTACTGGATTTAAAGATAGTAAAATATGGAATCTTTTGTATAACTTTCAGAAAGATGCTGCTCTTGCAATTATAAATAAATTAGAAAAATACAATGGCTGTATTTTAGCTGATAGTGTTGGTTTGGGTAAAACATTTACAGCTTTAGCTGTAGTTAAATATTATGAAAACAGAAATAAATCTGTTCTTGTTTTATGCCCTAAAAAACTAGCAAATAACTGGAACACATATAAAGGTAATTATACAAATAACCCTATTGCTGAAGATAGACTTCGTTATGATGTTCTTTATCATACTGATTTAAATCGTACTTCAGGTAAATCTAACGGGATAGATTTAAATCGTTTAAATTGGAGCAATTATGATTTAGTTGTAATAGATGAATCTCATAACTTCCGTAATGGTGGTAAAATTTCTAAAGATGAAAACGAAAAAGAAAATCGCTATCTAAGACTATTGAATCAGGTTATTCGTAAAGGTGTCAAAACTAAGGTTTTAATGTTATCAGCTACACCGGTAAATAATAGGTTTAATGATTTAAAAAATCAGCTTGCTCTAGCTTACGAAGGTGAATCGTCTTATATAGATAATAAATTAAATACTACTCGACCTATAAATGAAATATTTAGAAATGCTCAGAGAGCATTCAATACTTGGAGTAGATGGGAGCCAGAAGATAGAACAACAGAAAATCTTTTAAAAATGTTAGATTTTGATTTCTTTGAAGTACTTGATTCTGTAACAATCGCACGCTCTCGTAAGCACATACAAAAGTACTATGATACAGGTAATATAGGAAGTTTTCCAACTAGATTAAAACCTATTTCATTAAGACCAAAGCTTACTGATTTAAAATCAGCAATTAACTATAACGAAATATTTGAACAATTAATGCAGCTTAATCTATCTATTTATACTCCTACACACTTTATTCTTCCTAGTAAAATGGATAAATATGCTGAGTTATATGAGGATAATAAGGTAAATGTAGGATTCACTCAGGCAAATAGAGAACAAGGTATACGTAGACTTACAGCTATAAACTTAATGAAACGTATGGAAAGCTCTGTATTCTCATTCAATTTAACATTAAAGAGAATAAAAGAGCTAATAGGAAATACTATTGATACAATTGATAAATATAACAATTCTTCTAGTTGCAAATTGAATCTTAGTGATATTTCATTAGAAGATATAGATATAGATGTAGATGATCAGAATAGCGATGAATTTTCTTTTGGTAAAAAAGTTAAAATTGATATAGCTGATATGGACTACTTATCTTGGAAAAATGAATTGGCTAAAGATAGGGAAACTCTAGCACTATTGACTTCTATGGTAGAAGATATAACTCCTCAATACGATATGAAGCTTCAAGAATTACTTGGGTTAATTAAGAAAAAAATAGAAAATCCAATAAATGAGAATAATAAAAAAATAATTATATTTACTGCATTTGCTGATACAGCTGAATATCTTTATGAAAATGTAAGTAAATACGTTAAAGATAACTTTAATTTAAATACAGCAATGGTTACAGGTACAGTAGATGGAAAAACAACCGCTCCTCTTAAAAAGAAAGATTTAAACACTGTGCTTACATGTTTCTCTCCTATTTCTAAAGATAGAAACATGCTAATGCCTAATAGTACAATAGATATAGATGTATTAATAGCTACAGATTGTATATCGGAAGGTCAGAACTTACAGGATTGTGACTATCTAATAAACTATGACATTCACTGGAATCCAGTAAGAATAATACAGAGATTTGGAAGGGTTGACCGTATAGGAAGTAAGAATAAGTATATACAGTTAGTTAATTTCTGGCCAGATGTAACATTAGATGAATATATTAATTTAAAGGCTAATGTAGAAACAAAAATGAAAATTGTAACTATGACTGGTACAGGAGATGATAATATTTTAAGTGAAGAAGAGAAAATAGACTTAGAATATCGTAAATCTCAGCTAAAAAGATTACAAGAAGAAGTAGTTGATATAGAAGATATGTCTACAGGAATATCTATAATGGATTTAGGTTTGAATGAATTTAGATTAGATTTATTAGAATATATAAAACATAATCCAGATGTAGAAAAAGCTCCATTTGGTCTACATTCAGTTGTTTCTGCAACAGAAGATACTCCACCAGGGGTTATATACGTATTAAAAAATAGATCAAATAGTGTTAATATAGATAATCAGAATAGAATGCATCCATTCTATATGGTTTATATAAGTAATGAAGGAGATGTAATCTGCAATCACCTTTCTCCTAAAAACATGCTAGATACTATGCGTTTCTTATGTAAGGGAAAAACTGAGCCAATTAAAGAATTATGTAGTCAGTTTAATAAAGAAACCAGAGATGGAAAAAATATGTCTGCTTTATCTAAGCTACTTGGAAAAGCAATATCTTCAATTATAGAAGTTAAAGAAGAAAGTGATATAGATACTTTCTTAAATGGAGGTAAGGTAAGCTTTTTATCTAAAAATAAAATAAAAGGATTAGATGACTTTGAATTAATATGCTTTTTAGTCATAAGATAAGGGGTTGATAATATGCTTGGATTACCTAAAAATACAGAAGTACATCAGCAGCTTCCAAAAACATCAGTTTATAAAAAATTTAAATTAAATACAGCTGAGAAAAATGCTTTTGACTCTGATATATCTAAAATTATTATTGTAAATGAAATTTCTGCAGAAAATATAAATGTATCACCATCAAAAGGAGTAGATAATTTTTTTGTGTTACATGTGACTTTGAAAAAAAGAAATTTCTCTGAAAAAAATATTATTATGTTGTCAAATCTTATTTCTCAAGATATGTTGTTTATACTTGAGCATGAAGGTATAGCTAAGTTAGCTACATTTAATACAAAACTTCTTCAGACTGATTGGAACAAGCTAGATAGTTTAAAAATTAATTTGAACGGCCTTAATATAAAACAGGTTTGGGAAAATATTATAATTCAAATTGGTAATTTAACCATTGAAGAAGGAAATAGTATAGAAGAGCAGATTGTTGTAGATGAAGAAAGAGAAAAGTTGTTAAAAGAGATTTCAAAGCTTGAAAAAAAAGCTAGATCTGAAAGGCAGCCTAAGAGAAAGTATGAATTATTCCAAAAGATAAAAAAACTAAAAGAAAAGTTAGAGGTGTAGTAGTTATAAATAAATTAAAAATAGAAGATAGTAAAAATGTAGAATCAACTTTAAATAATGAAGAACAAGATAAATATTTAGAAATAGAAAAATCTAAAATAAATCGTCAAAAACAACTTTTAGAGCCAACGAGCTTACAAGAACTTAATAATGTAAAGGTATCAGACTCTTTAAATAATATCATAAAAAATCAATATTCAACTTACAATTTATTTACTATAAATGAAGGAACTCTCAATGATTTTTGTTTTAAATTAAAAAGTGAATTAGAAACATTTAATAATACAATGGCAACATTAGCTTACAATATACAAAATCAGTTTAATAATCTTTATTTTGAAATAAATTCTCCTATTTTAGATTGGGTTAATAATACATATAAGCCTCAAATACAAAATTTGATAGAAACCTTAAATTACTCATCTAAACAAGCTTATGAGGATTTCTTTAAATTACAATCAATTACAATGTTTGAATGTAAATGGTTTCCAGGTGTTGTATATCTTTTAGATCGTAAAGTTCTTTTTGAAATTTATGATATATTGTTACATAGTAGAGGTAAAAGTAAAAGACGAGAAAAAAGAATTGATAATATTATTATTTCAAACTATTCTTCAAAAGAAATACAACGTATAAAAAACAAATGGAAAAAATCTAATTTAGAAAGTCATATCAAAAAAATTTTATGTCAAGCTATAGATTCTCATACTAGAGGTGAGTATGCATTATGCATAGCTGCTTTAGCTACTATGTGGGAAGGACTTATACATTATAAGCTTAATATAAATTCTAGATTGAATCAAAAGGAAACTAAAAAAAGATTTAATGATTTAATTTCACTAAATAAATATGATGAAATAGTATATGATTTTTATGAAAAGTTTATAGTTAGTCAATGCAATACACCTGATGATGTAATAGAAGGTGTACCAAATAGAAATGCGATATCTCATAGTAAATATAAAAAATACCCTAATAAAAAAGCATCTTTAAATGCTATTTTATTAACTGACTTTATAATAAGTCTTGAAGCAAAAGAAACTTTGGAGGTGTAAAATGGATAAATTAAAAATGCATACAATTAATAAAGCTGATGAAAATTATCAAAAGCTAGTTGAAATGTTTCCAAATGCTATAACAGAAACAATTGATGAAAATGGGAATGTTGTTCGTGCAATTGACAAGGATGTTTTAATGCAAGAAATAAATGTAAAAGTAGTCGATGGACAAGATGAAAGATACCAATTTACTTGGCCTGACAAGAAAAAATCTATGCTACTTGCAAATTTACCAACAAATAAAACTTTACGTCCATGCAAAGAAGAGAGTGTCGGTAAAAATGGTACAAAAGGTGAATTTGATTCTGAAAATCTGTATATAGAAGGAGATAATTTAGAAGTACTAAAACTTTTGAAGGATGTTTATCCAAATAAAATAAAGATGATTTATATAGACCCTCCTTATAATACAGGTAATGATTTTGTATATAATGATAATTTCTCACAAAGTAGTGATAGTTATTTATCTAATAGCGGACAATTTGATATAGATGGAAATAGATTATTCAAAAATTTAGATAGTAATGGTAGATTTCATACTGATTGGTTAAATATGATTTACCCTAGAATAAAACTTGCAAAGAATTTACTATCAGAAAATGGTGTTATACTTGTTTCAATTTCAGATTATGAGCTAAAAACTCTTCAACATATTATGGATGAAATTTTTGGAATTAAAAATAGAGTTTGTTGTTTTGTATGGAAATCTAGGTCAAAACCAACCAATGCTGGTAATTCTCGTTTTAGACCTCAAAAGGTTTCTGAATATGTATTAGTTTATTCAAAATCAAATCCTGATAATCAATTATATAATGTTATTTCAGCAAAAGAAAGAAATTATCCATATAAAGATGAAAATGGTTATTTTAGAGTTACTACTATTTTAACATCAAATAGAGGAACTTTTCGTAGAGAAACCATGCGCTTTGAATCACACGGATATAAACCAAATGAAGATTATAGATGGAAAGCTGGAAAAGAAAAAATAGATAATTTATACAAAACAAATCATATATATATTACAGAGGATGGTACTCCTATGGAAAAAAAATATTCACATGAAGAAACTGATCCTCTTTACCCTATATATACTTTTTTAGATACAGATTTAAGCGGAACTTCAGAAAATGGAAAATCAGAATTAGGAAGTCTAGTTGGAAAACAGCACGGATTTGATACTGTAAAACCTGTATCTTTAATTAAATATTTTATACAGACATTTACAAATAAAAATGATTTTATATTGGATTTTTTTAGTGGTTCTGGAACTACAGCTCAAGCAATTATGGAACAAAATAGCGAAGATGTAGGAGAAAGAAAATTTATTTTAGTTCAAATTCAAGAAGAATACAGTCTTTCTAGCGAAGCATATAAAGCTGGTTTTCATACTATTTGCGATGTTGCAAAAAAACGTATTTATAATGCAAAAGAAAAAATTAAAAAAACAAACCCAGAATCTATATTTGACTCTGGATTTAGAGTATTAAAATGTGAATCTTCAAATATGAAAAATGTTTATTATAATCCTAAAGAATATAAACAAGATTTATTTGATGATTTAATAAATAATATTAAAGAAGATAGAACTTCAGAAGATCTACTATTCCAAGTAATGTTAGATTTAGGTATATTACTTTCAAGTAAAATAGAAGAAAATACTATTTCTGGTAAAAAAGTATTTAATGTCGATGATAATTATCTAATAGCTTGTTTTGATGATAATATAACAGAAGATGTAATAGTAGAAATAGCAAAACAGAAACCATATTACTTTGTTCTAAGAGATGCTTCTTTAGCTAATGATAGTGTAGCCACTAATTTTGAGCAGATTTTTGCTATGTATAGCCCAGATACAGTAAGGAAGGTGCTATAATTAATGAAATTTAATTTTAAAATACAACAATATCAAACTGATGCTGTAGATGCAGTTACTAAAGTTTTTAATGGACAGGGATATAATGATTCACTAAACTATATAAAAGACACTGGTCATTATAAAGATTCTCATCAGATTGAATACTTAGATATAGATGGAGATTTTATATCTGATTCTGCTGATATTATGGGTTATAAAAATGAATCAATAAAATTAGACGACAAAGTATTATTAAACAATATAAATCAGATACAAAGTGAAAATAACATTAAGCTATCTTCTGAATTAGTAAAAGATATAGGCAAATGCAGTTTAGATATAGAAATGGAAACAGGTACAGGGAAAACTTATGTTTATATAAAGACTATGTTCGACTTAAATAAAAAGTATGGCTGGAGTAAATTCATAGTTGTTGTGCCAAGTATAGCTATACGAGAAGGTGTAAAAAAATCATTTGAAATAACAACAGATCATTTTATGGAACACTACGGAAAGAAAGCACAATTTTTTGTATATGATAGCTCAAATTTACATCAATTAGATTCATTTGCATCTTCTTCAGATATATCTGTAATGATTATAAACACACAAGCATTTGCATCTTCTTTAAGAGAAGGTGCAAAAAATAATAATGCATCTCGTATAATTTACTCTAAGAGAGATGAATTTGCTTCTCGTAGACCTATAGATGTAATAGCTGCAACTAGACCTATTATAATTTTGGATGAACCACAAAAGATGGGTGGGAAAGCTACTCAAAATTCTTTAAAGAAATTCAATCCTTTATTTTGTTTAAACTATTCAGCTACACATGCAAAAAAGCATAATTTGGTATACGTTCTTGATGCTCTTGATGCATTTAATAAAAAGCTGGTAAAAAAAATCGAGGTTAAAGGTATAGAACTTAAAAACCTGAGAGGAACAAACAAATATTTATATTTTGAAGAGATTATTCTTTCTAAAAAAGAAGCTCCAAAAGCTAGAATAGAATTAGAAATAAAATATAATAAGTCTATCAATAGGGAAATACGAATTGTTGAAATAGGCGATAATTTGTATCATACTTCTAATGAAATGGAACAATACAAAGAAGGTTTTGTTGTATCCGATATAAATCCTTTAGATGGGACAATTACATTTTCTAGCGGTGATTATCTTCATGTTGGTGAAGCATCTGGAGATTTATCAGAAAAAGAAATCAGACGCATTCAGATTAGAGAAACTATACTTTCTCATTTTGAAAAAGAAGAAGCTTTATTCAATAAAGGAATTAAGACACTATCATTATTCTTTATTGATGAAGTTGCTAAGTATCGTCAATATGATGAAGATGGTAATGAACTTTTAGGAGAATATGGTCAAATATTCGAAGAAGAATATAAAAGAATATTAAATGATAATATAAAGCTATTTAATAGCCCATATCAGAGATATTTGAGAAATATGTGTAGTGATGTGAGCAAAGTTCATAAAGGATATTTTAGTATAGACAAAAGAGGAAGAAGTATAGATAGTACTATAAAAAGAGGATCTGATTTTTCTGATGATATTTCAGCATATGATTTAATATTAAAGAAAAAAGAGAGACTTCTTTCTTTTGAAGAACCAACTAGATTTATATTTTCTCATTCAGCATTAAGGGAAGGTTGGGATAATCCTAATGTATTCCAGATTTGTACATTGAAACATTCCGATAGCCAAACAGCAAAAAGGCAAGAAGTTGGTCGTGGACTTAGACTTTGTGTAAATCAAAATGGTAATAGAATGGATGCAGAAAGCTGCGGAGATAGTGTTCATGATATAAATATGCTGACTGTTGTAGCTAGTGAAAGCTATAAAGACTTTGTAACAGATTTACAATCTGATATGAAAGAAGATCTTTATGACAGACCAACAACGGCTACTAAAGAGTACTTTAAAGGAAAATATGTTAAAGTTGATGATGAGCCTACTCCTATTGATTCTAAAATGGCAGCTTCAATAGAGAAATACCTTGAAACAAATGGTTATATTGACTCTAAAAAGAAAGTTACAGATAAATATAGAAGTGATGTGAAATCAAATTCTGTAGTACCACTTCCAGAGACATTAGAACCTATGTCTGAAGGAATTCATACTTTAATACAGTCAGTATATGATGATAAAGTACTTGATAGTATGTTTATTGATGGGCATGAAACTAAGATAAAAGAAAATCCTCTTAATGAGAACTTCTATAAAAAAGAATTCCAAGATTTATGGAATCAAATTAATCGTAAATATGCATATACTGTAGACTTTGATAGTAATGAGTTAATAAATAATTCTATAAGCTATATAAACGAAAAACTTTTTGTTTCAGAGTTAAAATACACTACAACAATAGGACGCCAAAAGTCTAAAATTGATGTGAATGAACTTGATAGAGGAGAGTCATTTAAGAAAAGCTCTACTTCTACACGTGTACTTAATCAAGTAGAATCTAGCCAAATAAAATACGATTTAATAGGAAAAGTAGCTCAAGGGGCTATTATAACTCGTAAAACAGCAGCTGCAATATTAAAAGGTATAAGTCCTCATAAACTTTTAATGTTCAGAAATAATCCAGAAGAATTTATTTCTAAAATAGTTAAATTAATAAAGGATCAGAAAGCTACTTTAACAGTTGAACATATTTCATATAATGAAATTGAAGGTGAATATGATAGCTCTATATTTACAGCGGGTAAAATTTCTCAAAGCTTTGATAAAGCATTTAAATCTAATAAAGCTATTCAGGATTATATATTTACAGATGATTTGTCTGAGGATAGTGTTGAAAAAAGATTTGCTACGGATTTAGAAGAAGCTAAAGAAGTTTCTGTATATGCAAAACTTCCAAAAGATTTCTGTATTCCTACCCCTGTTGGAGATTACTCACCTGACTGGGCAATAGCTTTCTATGAAGGAACAGTTAAACATATTTACTTTATAGCGGAAACAAAGGGATCTATGGATAGTTTACAGCTTAGACCTGTTGAGAGTGCCAAAATAGCTTGTGCTAAAAAACTATTTAATGAAATTTCTACAAATGATGTTAAATATCATGAGGTTGATAGTTATAAGACTTTACTTGATATAATGGATTCTTTGTAAAATATAGACGATAAATAAAAAACAGTTAGTTTTATACTAGCTGTTTTTTTATAGAAAAGGAGCTTCACACTAATGTTAGTTTTTAATATGAGATCTCCTTTCATTTTTAGTTAATATTTTATAAATTTTTAAATTTTAAAAAATATAAATAATTTGTTATAATATATTCTACAATATTAAACAATTTCAAGACAATACATCAATTTCAAGACAATACATCTTTTAAGAAATGGCTTATCTAACTTAGTGTTTAATACAAAATATACATCTGATAAAAATTAATAAGAGCAATACAAGGTAAATTAGTGGAATTGGAGGGATGAGATAATGCCATATACAGTTCGCTCATCAGAAAAATTAAGAAAATCATGTGCAGATGCAGAAACTAAAGCTATGCTCTATCTTATGAACTTTCGTGAAGATAGTTCTGAGATGAATTATTTTGTGGTGGACTTTTTTAATGATATTACAGGTATGGATAGAATGGGCAGAAAATTATGGGATGTTCAATCTAAAGCAAGTAAAACAGAAAGTGCTAAAGGAATTGGAAGAGAATTAGTTACACTTTTTAAAAACTATTTGAGTGAATTTACATTTGTTGATTATGTAATCTTTATGGGTGGAGTTCCTAAAAGCTTTAGGATAGATTCTTCACAAAATATTTTTGATGCAACTAATATTAATAAAAATGCTTTAGAAAGTGTTAGAAAAGGACTTATAGAAGAAAGTGAGAAAAAAGAATATATCAATAATTCTTACATAACAGATAAAAATATTAATGATTTTTTAAAAGTAGTTTGGTTTGTTATAGATGATAAATTACCGCAAGATTATATTAAAGAGATTATAAAAAATCATCCATCAATAATTCCACACGATTCTGAGTTAATAAGTATTTTTAATGAGATTAGAAATAAACAATCCGAATTAAAAAATACAAATGTAGAGGGTGTAACAATAGAAAGGATTGATGAAGTTCTTTCATATGGTAGGGAATTAAAAATGCACGAAATAAGATTGTTAGTTCTACAAAGAATCCTAAATACTAATCCTCTTTCAAAGGGTATACCGGAACCGTTTATAGAAGTATACTTGAAATATCCTGAGGAACGAAGAAAAATGTTACTAGAAGAATGTCAAAGTGCAATGTGCAGAGCATTATTTAACAATTCACTTGCACAAGCTTATTGGGCATTGTTTGATAGTGTTTATATATCAATTATTCAGAATCCTGATAAAAATATCGATTATATTGTTGATTCAATTCCAGATGAAGTGTTAGATGCATGTACGGATTTTGATGCGCTTTCATTAAAGTATTTTATTGCCAAAATTAAGGAGGGGGTATTACAATGATTATACGAAAAGTTGCTGTTGGTAATAGTGAAGAAGCCTTTATTGAAGAATCTTTTTCAGAAGGGTTAAATATATTACTTAGCGATAATAATAATAAAGGTAAAACTATTATTATTCAGTCTATGCTTTATGCACTTGGAAATAAGCCTATTTTTCCAGATTCATTTAATTACAAAGATTTTGTTTATTATCTTGAATTTGAATATGATAGTGAAAGATATATTGTCGTGAGATCAGGAGATGAATATGTTCTGAAATACTCTGATAAACTAAGGTTTTTTGAAGGAATGTCAGAGTTAAAGCGATTCTGGAATAATAATATTTTCCAGCTTCCTATGATTCAATTTAATGGAGATAAAAGAATTGTTGATATGGAACTATTTATTCAATTATTTTTTGTGGGACAAGACGGAAAGGATACATCGACTATTTTTAATAGTGGATTATACCATAAAGATGACTTTAAAAATATGTTACTATCATATTCCGGTGATTTTTCATCAGAAATTACGCCTATTGAAATAAAAAAGATTAAAGATAAAATTAAAAAGTTAAAGGTTCAAAGAAAAGAACAATTGCAATTGTCTTCTTTTTATAAAACAGTTGCGCTTGCCCCAGAGTATTTGAGCAAAATTAAAGATAGAGATGCTTTTAATAAACGTGTTGATGAAATGGATTCTATAACGGATTTGATAACTGAAATTAAGAAAAAAAGAAATCGCTTGGCTACTCAAAAATCATTATGGAATGGAACATTAAAAGAACTTAATTCATTAAATAGGACTATTAAAGTAGGTGAATTACGATGTATGGATTGTGATTCTACCCATATAGCTTATAAAGGAACAAGTAAATCTAATTATTCCTTTGATATTTCAACACCATTGATGAGAAAGAAAATAATAGAATCTATAAATGAGAAGATTTCTGATTTTACAGAAGAAATAAAAAAACTTGATTTTGAAATACAAAAGCATCAAGAGGAACTTAATTCTTTGATGGATAATGAAGATATAACAATAGAAAATATTGTTGCATATAAAATGAAATATAAGAGTGTTGCTGATATTGAGCAAACAATAGACAATATTGACAAAGAAATCGAACAATATGAAGCTACTCTTGAAGTTGGAAAAAGCTTTTCTAATGAAGCAAAAAAAGAAAGAGAAGAGTTTTATGGTCGCTTTATATCTTTAATGAATGAGAAAAAGAAGCAAATAGATATAGAAAGCGAAAATACATACGAAGATATTTTCACAAAGCGAGGTACTGTTGTTTCTGGTAGTGAAGAAACAGTATTTTATGTTTCAAAATTGTTGGCTTCTGCTGAAATGACTGGACATAATTGTCCAATTATAATGGATTCTTTTAGAGCAGAAGATCTTTCTACAGATAAAGAAAAACGTGTGTTAGAATTGTTTGCCAAATTGCGAAATCAATGTATTTTAACAACCACATTAAAAGCAGAAGAAGTTGGTAAATATGATAATATAAAAAATGTTCATATTATAGATTACTCTTCTCATAAAACTAATAAGATTCTAAATGAATCTGATTTAGATAATTTCAAACGATTACTTAAAGATATGTACATAGAATTATAAAAAAGCCTATCTGCGCTGAATGGTCTTGGTATGCTTTTAAATTAAAGTAATGAAAATTTTAAATAACATTGATTATACATTGTGCTTTTAACGTGATTAGGAGGCAGTTGTACGGAATAGTTGAGGAGTTTTTTGATAATCGAGGTGATTTTAGTGTCTAAAAATGAAAATAAAGAGCAGGTTAAATACAATGTTATAACGCAGCTTGCTATGGATGAAGCTCGAAAAATAATGAACAGAGAAGTAGAAGCAAAGTCGTATGAATCAATCGATTAAATATTAGATGAAATTGATATAAAAAACTAAAATATTTACATAGAAAGGGGCAGACATATTATGACTGCCCCTAATATTTTACTATTAAAACAGTTTTGGTTGGCTCTGCAAACCTGCTATTAATGTGATTTTAACTGGATTCACAAACCTACTACATAACACAGTTTTGGTCGGATCTGTAAACCTACTATTATATACAACCATCATACCATACACTTCATTATTGTCAACATATAATATTTTACCTAAATACTTTAACCATTAAACTAAATTCTCATAACCCCCTTAAAAACACAACCCTCCTCTTACCAACACTTATCCACAATTTTTTTCATTTCACAATAAAATCTATATCAAACTTGTATAAATTCCACCTAAAAAGTTCGTATTTTCAAAATAGTGAAAAAATAGCTATTGATTTTTAAAAATTACGTCTGTATAATTTGGTCTGTAATATCAAAAGCGCTTTTAATTACAAAATTTTTCTTTTGCCGGCAAAAATTTTTTAATGGAGGTGCAACATGTTAGCTAAATACAAAATAGCTAATACTTTGAGAATTATCTCAGATCCAAAAAACGGAATAACAATCATTCCAAATCCCACAGGAAGTGGAAAATCTTATGAAACAGCTATATTTATAGCGTGGATGCTGATAAATAGCGGACGAAAAATAATCTTCGTCACTACAAGAATTGCTCATCTAAATCTCGTAGAAAGCGACATCGCTTATCACCTAAAAGAAATGGGAGAACAAGATAAGATTGATAAAGTAGTACAAATAAAGTCATTTGTTAACTGTATCAAACAAAGTTTTCTAAGATTATCAGATGATATAGAAAGGATAGCGAATAGAAATAAAGATTTAAAAGAAGTATTTACTGTGTTAAGAAGTGAGCTTATTAGATTAGAAGTTGAAATAAAAAACTCTAAAAATAATCAGGATTCAAATAAGGCTGTCATCAAAAGTATAAATGAGCATATATCTAACTTAGAGCCTAAGTTTAGAAACTTATTGTCAGAGGAATTTGCTAAAAGCTACAATCATAACAATTTCGACCAAAAAGGAAATTGTATAACCAGCTATGATTATATGATGAATAGTGAAGAATGGAAATTCATAGCAGAATTATACCCATCTTCGCAACATTCTCAAAAACAGGTATTTATAATGACTAGTGCTAAGTTTTTAGAAAAAGACGATCCTATAATCTCAAAAAGATATGATTTTATAAAGGGAGAACACTTAAAAGACGCAATAGTCATAATAGATGAGGTTGACGCTGTTAAGAATGATTTTCTTAGAAAAATTCTATCAAATGACCTAAAAAAGAATATTGTAGACATATTTAAAGTAATTTATAGAACTTTTGAAAATATTGACGAAATGGACCCAGATACCATAGAGGTTTCTAAGTCTATAGGTAAGATAAAGGCTATTTCAAATAGAAGCAAAGAAATAAAGGAAAGATACTTCCCTAGCAAATGGGTAGTTAGACTCTTTGAAAAGGATGATAATGGTGAATTTCAGGAAGCTAATGTTATTGATAAGCTGATGAATTTCTATAGTGTAGATAATTACTTTGATACAACTAGAAAATACGTGTACATTCCTTTCACTGATGATAGAAATGATCCAAATAACATTACACAGTGCAATATCATAATATCTGAAAATGACCTCGATGATGATATAAAATCTAAAATAACTATGTACAATATAGCAGATTTTATAAGAGAAGTTAACCAGTTTATTAACAGAACATTCTTTGATTTACGTACTATCTCTAATAGATATATGGAAAATGAAAACAAAAGAAATAAATTAAATCTAGATAAAGAAACTCTTTGGATAGACGAAACAAGAGCAATTTCAACTCTTTTAACACAGCTTAGTTTCAGTGAAAAAAATGTAAATTATTTAGTTGGAAAGATTGTAAGTGCTACAGATTTCAAGAACTTTAAAGAAGCTCTTAAACCAAACAATCCTGACACACCTATTGGTAGTGATGTTTATGATAGAGGACTTTGTTACACAAGTATTACTCAAAATTACAACTCTAGACATTCGTATACTTTGGATAATTACGAAATAATGTACACTCCAGAGCTTATTTTGGCTTATGTAGCATCAAGAGCTCATGTAATAGGTATCTCTGCAACACCAGAAAACCCTGGTATACAAAACTTTTTCTGGAGTTTTATAAAGAAAAAACTAAATAACCTTCATATAAAAGATACTGAAGTTTATGATGAAAGACCTGCTATTCATAAATTACAAAATGATTTCTTAAATCTTCTTAAAGAAGACTATTCGGAAAAGACTTCTGGATATTTTGATGAAAAAAGAAATATCAAGATAGATACTTTTATTAAAGGAATAGATTTTGGTAAGGATAACTTTGATCCAGAAAAGAACTTTGCCATGCTGCTAACTGGTAAAAGTGATATTACTAGGTCTGATATTAGAGCTTTAACTAATGACCCAGAACTTAGCGATATAGACGAATTTATAAAGACTATGAAATCTTTAAAATATGGTTATCTTTCAGATGATAAGATTGGTAGCAAGCTCTATGATTATTCTAGGCTCATGAAGGTATGTTTTTATATACAGTCTATACTACTTAAATTTAAAGATAAGAATTTTTCAAAAGCAGCCATTTCTAATGGAATTATTATGACTAACAAGTTAATTGATATTTCTACAGATAGCAATGAGATTTTTTCTCTTAAAAATCTAAAGCTAGCTACAGCTTGTATTTGTTCAAATGTATTTAATGTCAGTACAAAGGAAGCAAAGAAAATGGCAAATTCAATGTTTATCATAATAAAAGCTGATGATTTAAACTCTGGTAAAGCACAGGAAAAATTCGATTTTGTAAGAGATAGAATTTTAGATAATAAGCCAATATTTATGCTGACTAGTTATCTAAGTGTAAGTAGAGGAAATAACCTTCAGATTAATATAGGTAAGGACGAGGTACAAAACAGATTAGATTCCGGAGAACTTCTTCCTGTAAATAATTGGCCTATAAGCGGACATGTTGATTGGGATAGCATATATATGGAAAAGCCATCTCATGTCGTACCTGATTTAAAGAATGAGTTATCATTATTTGATGAAAATAACGATATTATAACTAGTAGGTTAAGACTTTTCCTTACAGTTGAAGAACTATTTGCCAGAGGTGATATAAATAAACAGAAGAAAAATGCTATTTTAAAAGAAGTGTTTGATTATCTTGAGAGCGGATATGCTGAAAAATTAAATGCACGTTTAAAAGATTATAATGATATTTATCGTCTATTTAGTGTAAAGACAGATTATACAACGATAGTTTATCAGACTATGGGTAGAATAGTTAGAACAAGTGTTAAAAAGCCTTGTAACGCTATTTTCTATGACGTTGATATGTTAGAACACATCATTACAGATACAGATAAATTAAAGCTTCCTATTATCACAAATGAATTTGATAGATTTTTATCTCATGTAAAACAAGAAGTATCGAATATTTTTAAAAGCTCTCTTGAAAATAGCAATTTAGAGTTTAGAAGAAAGAATAGAGATGTTTATCTAGCAATTAATGATATTTTAACTGCTGGAAATGGAGACTTTGGATGGAATAAGAACTTACAGCAGCTTTGGGAATTTTTAAGAGAAACTGTTTTAAAATATCCTGTAATTTCTAAAAAGGAATTAAAAAAAGTACAGGAAGAATATAACTCTTTAAAATTTGCTTCTCAACTGAAATTAAACATTGAAGATTTATACTTAGACTTTAAGAAAACGGCAAAGGATGATGTTAAGTACTTCTATGCACCGTATTCAAGCGATCCATTTGGTTCAAATTCTAATAAGTATTTTAATGATTTTGAAGATGTTATAATTCACTCAAAGTTATCTAATAATAGACCAAATAGACTTTTAAAGTTTGAGGTTTCTTTAGAAGATTGTAGACTTTCTAAGCTACTTAAAAATGAAATAGTCAAAGAACATTGGACTAAAAATAATTTTAATTCTAATTGGAAACTTAAAAAAGGCGAGCGATTCTACGGCGTGATTTCCCCTATTGTATATAACAATATCTATAAAGGTGCGATTGGAGAAGAAGTTGCAAAAGCACTATTTGCAGCTAATGGTATAGATGTAGAGCCTATAACTGAGCCAAAATTATACGAAAAATTTGATTTCTTAATTAAAAAAGACGATAAAAAGATTTACGTCGATGCTAAGAACTTCAGCGATTACAGTATGATTATGGACTTTGCTAATAAAGATTTACTGAAAAAAACTAAAGAAAAAGCTCGTATGTTGGATGCTGATGCAGTTATTTTGGTTAACTTGATTGATGAATACGGAAAGAGAAATCCTGTTGAGTTTTCGGTTGGTAGAGATAGCTTTGATGATGAAAATCTAGGTAAGCCAATCAAATTTATATCTTTCCCTGGAATATTCTATATGAATATTTCAAACCATTTAGATTTGTGTTTATATAGGGAAGGGAAGACTATTTTCTACAAGATTAAAGAGATAATTAATAATTTGGTTGCGGATGATGCTAAACAGGAGGTTTGTTTTGATGAAGAAGAAAAATAGTTTTTTAGATAAATATTTTAAAGACTATGCAGAGTCTGATTTTTATTTAAATGAGATAGATTATAATCTTTTTGATGCAGAGAAGTTTAATGAAAAGTTTAAGATAGTCAAAATAACTTATGCTAAGTTAGATGATAAAGGTAATCCTAAGTATCTTTCTTTTAAGTCTAGGCTATTTGCAGATCTTCTTGATAAGGAGAAGATTCTTTCAGTTAGTTATGTTGGAGGATGTTCTGTTTTTATTTTGCTAAATAGAAAGTCTGAGTTTGATTGGTATGATTTAGCATATTATTTAGAAGAGAGAGATCCTGATTTTGAAAGAGAGTATTATTCTTATGAGTTTGTAGAGATTAAGCCTATGGATGTATATCATAAGATGCAGCTTTTAAATGAGAGAAGGGTAGCTACTAATAAGAAGGCTTTTTGTTGTTATGATGATATAGAGAATAGAAGGTTGATGGACACTGTTTATAGGTTGTTACTTAATGCTCTTGCAAGAAAGAAGGGATCTGAGTTTGATGATGGTGTGTCTAATGTCGATGGGCAGCTTTATTTATACGTTGATAGAGATCGTACATATATAAGAACTCTTAATGTAACCTCTAAAGATGGATTATTAGATTTTAAGGTTGTTACTTTTAAAAAGTATGAGCCTAAAAAGGATAATGTAAATGAAGAAGATGATAACATAGATGAAAATACTGATAAGGAAAATTCAGATAAACCAAAGAAACCTTTAGATAAGTATAAACTTATATTGGGAACAAATGATTCAGTAAAATTAGAACGTTGCTTTGAGCCTTTTGATAAATCTGATAAGATATTTATTCAGAAATCTAAGCCAAATAGCAGACATGTTGTTTATTTTGATAATCTTAGCTTTAAACAAAAGAAGGCTAATAAGATAGAGATTATACATAATTTGATAGAAGATTTTAATTACGAATATGATGGAATTGCAAAACTTGGATTTGTAAAAAGAAAATCAAAATTTAAAAAAATCACAAAAAATACTGATTCTAAAAAAGATGCTTCTTTAGACTACCAGACTTTAAAATCTATAAATATTGTTGCTTTGGATGACGTAATTCTTGAAGAAAAGGATGTTGAAGTTTTTCTAGAAAATCTAAGAAATCCAGATTTTAATTTAGATGTTTCTGATATTTCTAGAGATTTTAGTTTTGATAAGCCCAATATAGTAATTATAAATGATGCACAGTATTATACTGATAATAAGAAAAAGGATATAAAGCTAGATATCCCAGATGGAGTTCTTCATCAATGTGTAACTGTTAAAAATATAGGAAAATCAGGGGATTCTATTACTAGAAAATTATTGAGTGAGCTCTATATAAAAAAGGAACTTTTTAATAATAAGATTTTTAAATGGAATTTTGGAGAATGTGAGTTTTATCTAGGTATTAAGGTCAAAGTAGGGAAAGAAGAGTATAAAAGTATACATGCTCTTATGAAAATTGATGCAGCTAGCTATTTTGAAATTATAGATGATGAATCTAAAATTGATAAAATATACACTCTTTCTCTTGGAAAATTTAAGAAAACAGGTAATATTTGCATTGTGAAAAAAGACGATAAATTAAATGAAATAGAGGAGATGGACTACATTCTTATGCCTCAAAGGGTGGCTATGGAAAAAGCAATCCATTATGCACTTGATAAAAAAAATTCTCTTAGAAGTAAAGATAGAAAGTTTTTAAATGATAAAGAAGCCTACCCTTATCAAGACAAGTTAGTCTTTATGATAAACGATGATATACATTATTCTGTTGGAAAACCTGAGTCTTCACTACGGTTTGATTTGGATAAATTAAACAGAGTTTACAGAATTATTTCTTTAAATGATACATTGGATACGGATTCGAAATATATTCTAGAAATTATTGATATGTTGGATAATTGTCATGTAAGAAGTAATAACGCAGAAAGTGTTAGACCTTATCCATTCAAGCATATCCTAGAATATCTTAGAATGAAATACCCCGATATTAAGGATAAAATTAGATTCTAATAACCCTTTTGGCAGCTGTTGACTATATGTTATAATAATCATATAAATACAGTATGGAGGTTACTATGGATAACGAAATCATTTGCTATTGTTCTAATGTGACAAAAGCGGACATCATACAAGCTTTAGATAATGGAGCAAAAACTCTTAAAGACATACAAATTTCCACTGGAGCATGTACAAAAGGAATGTGTAAAGAGTTAAATCCAAAAGGAAAATGATGCTCAAAGGACATAATGCAAGTTATTGCAGATTATAATAAAAGTATATAAAAAGTTATACTTATCAAAATGAACATTTTAAAAGAGTAGAGCAGCCAATAACAAGGTTGATCTCTTTTTATGCAGCTTACCATAACAAAACACTATAAATCCACATAAAAAATGCCTGGTCTTTACTAATCAATCTGTAAAGATCCAGGCTATTTTCGATTACAATTTTCCGTATACATTTATTTTTCCTCTTCATTTCTCGGATTAAACCGATTATTTAATAAAAATATAACAAGTATAATATCCTAAAAAACAAATTAAACAGCTTTAGCCATTAAATACATTGCTGGGAATATTATAAGAGCTGAACATATAACTTTTGCTGATAATGCTAACATTTTAGTACCTCCTTATGAATCAAATCTAATTTCTTATTTCATCTTACATATATATTATAACAAGTAGTTTCAAAAAACGCAAGATTGTTTTTTGTAAATTTCATTTTTTGAATATTTAATAAAAAGAGCAAATTGTTTAGATACTGTATACAATCTGTTTACCATTTGAAATTAAAATAATCTTTATAAAGCTTTAAATTTAAATATTTATCTAGATTTAACAAAAAATATAATTCATTATAATTTCACAAATATATTCTAAAAAATCTCTTTTGAAATCTTTTATGACATTTGTCAGAATATATCAGTTTTTTGAATAATCATTTCAAAATAATTTATTTAGTGAAAGAGGGGATTCATTTCTTGTCAATTTTTGAAAGTGCTTTGCAAAATATCCCATAATTTTATAACTTTCAAACAATTAAGAAATTTATTTTTAAATTGAATTATGGTAAACTTTATAATTATTTTTATATATGTTATAAGTACATTAAATATAATTAAAAATTTCAAAATAATAAAAAGGAGTTCGTTTATTTTTATAGAAATAGAAATATAGTAATAAATTTCTAACAAGGGGGAGTTTTATATGAGAAAAAATTTTGGTTCTAATCCTTTTATGTATCCTATGCCAGTACTTATAATAGGAAGTTATAATGAAGATGGTACAGCAAACGCAATGAATGCTGCTTGGGGCGGTATTTCAGCTCAGAACAAGATAACTATATGCGTTAGTCCTGGACATAAGACAATGGAGAATATAAAGGCTAAGAAGGCATTTACAGTTAGTATGGCTGATGCAGATCATGTAGTTGAAGCAGATTTTGTAGGTGTTGTTTCTGGAAATAATGTAGACAACAAACTTGATAAAGCAGGACTTCATACTTACAAGAGTGAGCTTGTAGATGCACCTATAATAGAAGAGTTCCCATTTACTTTAGAGTGTAAACTTATAAGCTATGACGACGATTCTAAGCTTTTATTTGGCGAAATAGTCAATGTATCTGCTGAAGAAAGAATCCTAGACGAAAATGGAAAAGTTGACTTAGCTAAATTCAGACCAATAACATTTGATCCTGTAGGACATGGATATCATGTTGTAGGAGAAAAAGTTGGAAATGCATTTTCTGATGGGAATAAGTTAAAATAGGCGTATATGGGCAAAACTATATAAATCAAAGTTAAAAGTTAAAGGAGCTGTTTTATTAATAGCTCCTTTAAATTATCCAAAAAATAAACCAAGGCCCTTATTAGGACCTTGATTTTCAAAACACAAAAATTAAAAAGAAAAAAGCAAGCAAAAATGAAAAAACTTAGCTTTTATCTACCTTCATTATAACATTGAAGTATTCAAATCTCAATAAAAATATCAAGATAACATATTAAGATAATATATAGAAATACGACCTGAAAAGAGTGCTTTTTCTGTTACATCTAACTATTCATTAAATGTATATTTTCGGAATAGTTGAATAAAGAAGAAAAAAGACCTCTCTCAAGGCCTTATTCTAATCCTTCTTTTATAACTACATTATTAGATCCACAATGCTGACAAGAAAGTTCATTTTTTTCAACAGCATCAGAAATACATCCCTTATACACATACATAGGCGTATTACATTTTGGACAAATAAATTTACATTCATATTTACCATCAGCTGTTTCAACATGTGTGTAGAATCCTGGCTCATATCTATTGCAGCTTGGACATTTAAATAATGTATGTCCAAATCTTTTCCCTTCAAAAAGAACCCATTTCTCATTAAAGGCCTGCTCAATTAGCTCAGCATCTCCTGATTCTATTATATTCTTTAAGTCATTAAATCCTTCAACATATTTCCAGTAGAAAGTTTCTGCTACAAATTTAAACTTAGAATTCTTATTTGTTCTTTCTTTATCCTGTATTTCTATCTGTTCCGCCAAATCATCTAATTTCTTATTTAAGTACTTAGTCTTAAATGCTAAGTCGTATTTTGTTTCTAGGAAACAGTTGTAATTGTCGATATTTATTTCTGAATTAGTTTCTATATCATTCAAAAGTGATTTAAGCTGCTCGTAAGCTTTTTCTCCGTACTCATTTTTAAAAATATTGTCAAAGTCGCTAAAACTTTCTTTATTAGTTCCAAAAAAACATGAAAAAGTCTTTCCACAGTCTTTGCAAATCATATCTTCAGTAAATCCCATAAATTCCTCCTTATTGTGATTGTTTAAAAATTAATTATTATTTAAAGTTAAATTATAACATAAAATAACTTAGTATTAAATTTTAAATGTTAAATTTTTCTTTCTTAATACTTTCATTTTCTATATAATTATAACCATAGGAGGTTTTACTTATGAAAATACACAACAAATCGAGCCGTCCTGACAACATAGTAATCAGGGACAACAAAAAAGTAGAAAAATGCCTCGAAATACAGTCACAGCTCCCAGAATTCATGAAAGATTACTTCATATATCTAAAAGGATCTGTTTCTGTATCAAGTAGACTTGCGTATCTTGAGGATATACTGTTTTTCTGCCACTACCTTGTTGAAACGGCTGAACATACATCTGCAAAAATTACTCACGATATCACTTTGGAAGAATTTTCTGAGCTTAAAGCCAGAGATATCAACCTATTCTTAGGTGAATATTGTAGTA
>SAMEA3387515__coassemble_1770_pt1 | contig 50534 bp, 44 predicted proteins | sample SAMEA3387515__metabat2_high_PE_011 | metagenome-assembled genome bin SAMEA3387515 (sample SAMEA3387515) | Felis catus | biome: Faeces | place: United Kingdom | collected 2012 | reverse complement strand
GACAGTTGTAATACTAGGAAATAGAAAAATAGGATAAGGATTACCACTTGCTCCAAGGTCGGACGCGTGTTGCAGTTATTTGCTTTTGTGCTAGTAAAATACGCGTCCTCCATTGTCGCTGCGTCGGTAATTCCTTATCCTATTTTTATTTCCATTATTATTCTATCCTGTCTTTGCATAAGGTTCTTTCTGAAACAGATTGTGATTTTGTTTGGTTGGTTTTTCACTGAGTCTTATTTATTTTTTAGTATTTTTTATTTTATCTTAAGAATTTTTTTATTTTTCAGTTCTAATATATAGTTATGATTTATATTTTAAAGGAGTTGGTTTTATGAAAAAGTTTTTAGATAGTTTTGTTAAGTCTTTTGGATTTTTTATCTGTTGGGCTGTTTTAGTTGGTTTTGTTTCTATTCCATCCAACAATCCTGTTTTATGGCGTTTTTATGCAGAGTTAATCCCTCTGTTATCAGTTATTTTAATGTCAGTTGTTTTTACTTTATAGAAAGAAAAAATATAGCTATTGTTCCTGTGCAACGTCCTTTTAAAAGTATTATTTTGGGAATTTTGGCAGGTAGTTTGTGGCTTAGTGTAGTTGTTTTAACTCTATATGCTACAAATACTATTTCCTTTTTAAGCAAAAATTCAATAAGTTATTTATCTATTTGGGCTATTTCATGCTTTTTAAACGTTATTATGCAAGAATTGTTGGTTAGAGGATATATTTATCAATTATTAAAAAGAAATTATAGTATATTCGTCTCTACAATAGTGACTACTGCTCTCTTCTTATTCTGTCATGGTGGAGCTATTGAAGCAGGAATTATACCTATTTTAAATATTATAACAATGAGCATTTTTATGACTTTAGTCTTAGAATACACTCAAAGTATTATCTCTCCAATAATCATTCATTTTGTTTGGAATTTTGTAGGTGGAATAATTTTAGGTGGGGTTTCATTAGCTGATGACTATCCTTCTATATTTAGACTTGCATATCATAGAAACGAACTTTTAACTGGTGGAGTTTGTAAAATTGAAGGTAGTATAGTTGTTTTGATTGTAAATATAACTTTTATTGTTTTATTCTATTATTTATTGAAAAAATCTATCTAAAAAAAATAGTATTCTTTTTTTGGTGTGATATAATTAAGTTAACTTAATAGTTAAAGTAAAGGTAAAGCCACCGTTCCTGCGACCAACAGTTTTTCGGTGGCTTTTTTCTTTTTTGTTAGATATACTTAAATAATCTTTATTTTCCCCCTACTATATTTCTCTTTAAAATGTTAAAATTAAGTCAGAGAAATTAATTTTTCTGAATTTTTAATTTTGGGGGTAATAAGTATGTTAAGAGTTATTATATGCGGCTATAGTGGCGGCGTTGGTAAGATTTTAAGAGAGTGTGTTGCTAAGGACAGCGAGTGTGAGCTAGTTGCTGGTGTTAGTCGTTCTCTTGAGACAGGTACTTGCGATGGAGATGTTAAGTTATTCAAGAGTTTTGATGATTGCGATGTTGAAGCTGATGCGATAATCGATTTCTCTCATCCTGATAATCTTGACTCTATGTTAAAATACGTTCTAAAAACTAAAACTCCTGTTGTTATCGCTACAACTGGATTTACTGCAGAACAGGATGCAGCTATTGAGGAAGTTTCTAAGGAAGTCCCTGTGCTTCTTTCTCACAATACTTCAGTTGGGGTAAACGTACTTATCGAGTTAGTTAAACAAGCTGCTAAGCTTCTTGATTTTGATATAGAAATAGTTGAAAAACATCACAATAGAAAAGAAGATGCTCCAAGTGGTACATCTAAGATGCTTATTTCTGCAATACAGGAAGTTCTTCCTGATGTTACAGGAGTATTTGGTAGATCTGGTAGAAGTTGTAAAAGACAGCCAGGAGATATCGGAGTTAGTTCTGTAAGAGGTGGAAATATAGTTTCTGACCACGATGTTTTATTCTGTGGTGACAGTGAAGTTGTAACACTTGCTCATCATGCACAGTCTAATGCAATTTTCGCTGAAGGTGCAATATTTGCTGCTAAGAAGATATTAGACAAAGAAAACGGATTATATGATATGAAGGATATATTATAAAATAAAAGAACAAGTGTAAATGGATAACTTGATACTAGAATAGCAGTATGATATAATAAAGAAAAGATGACTAGAGCAATAGCTAGGCTATTAATCTTTCTTGAATTTAATTACAAGAGAAAATGTAAAACCACCACTACGGCTAATAGATTGGTGGTTTTTTTCTTTTTTGTCTTTAGATAGTTTGTTTATTGCTACACCTACAAATATAGGTATCACAATTAGCGTTAATACTGTCTCTACCACAGACATAACCTCCCTTCTAAAACATTAGGAGGATTCTAAAAGGTTGCCACCGCTCTATTTTGTCATCTTTTCAATAAATATTATATCATAGTTTAAATAAAAAATCTTTATTGTGTGATTTGAAAAGAATGCAAACGTAGAAAGACCCTTGTAAATATACAAAGGTCTACTTCTCTAATTATCTATCTTCGTCTGTTACGTTGAATATGTATGGTACGTTTCTGAAGTAATCTCCACAGTCAAATCCGTATCCAACAACGAATTTATCCTCTACTTCATATCCACAGTAGTCTGGCACTAAGTCAACTTTTCTTCTTGAAGGTTTGTCTAATAGCACGCAGCTTTTTATACTCGCTGGATTTTTAGCTTTTAAATGTTTAAGTACGAAATCCATAGTCACTGCACTGTCAGTTATATCATCAACTACAAGCACATCGTATCCTTCTAAATCTACAGTTACATCTGAAGATACTTTAACTGTTCCACTAGTTTCTTCTGAATTTCCATAGCTAGATGTTGTCATGAAGTTTACTCTAAGTGGTAAATCTATGCTTCTAACTAAGTCTGCGCAGAATATAAAGCTTCCTCTAAGTAGTGCAACTACCATTAATTTTTTATCTTTATAATCTTCTGTTATCTGTGCTCCAAGTTCTTTTACTCTTTTTGCAATGTCCTCTTCTGTGTACATTGTTTCCCATTTCTTTTTAGTTATGTCCATTTTCTGGCCTCCGATTCTTTTGTTATACAGATTATTTTATACGAATTATTGAGTATTTTCAATAGTTTAATAGAAAAATGCTATCTATAATAACTTAGATAAATCTACTTATTTAATTTTTTCCCTTAATTTCACAAATATTCTCTAGTTAATAATATTTTAAAGTTAAAAATCTTTCAAAAGGTATCTCTATTTTTTTAATGTGGTATAATATAAAAAGAGATAAGAATAACTTTTAGAAGGTAGCTAGATTATTTTTCTCTTTTAAAACTAAGTTTAAAAGTAATAGTAAAACCACCACTACGTCCAATAGTCTGGTGTTTTTTTACTTTTTTTGTCATATATTTCCTACACTCACCACGCAAAATAATCCTCTAAATAATTCTTACAAATATAATTCCAAAAGCATCCAGTATCGATTTTCGATTGCTATTTTTACCAAAAGTGTGCAATAGAAAACAACCTCACTTGACAATACGAAGGCAGCACTGCGGTATTTCATCTCTGATGAGATACCCCTGTGATGACTGAGTCTGGAGAGAAGGTTGTTTCTATCGCACACATCACCAAATAAAAATACCGCATCGAAAATCGATACGGCATTTTTGAAAAATTATATTTTAAGATTATTTAAAGGCTTATTTATTCATTTCATTCATAACATCAAGTATTACGTTGTCAGTTACAGACATTCCTTCATCTCCAACGCATCCTAATGCTCTAACACTTTCATCAACAGATCTACCAACTATACCATTAAGTCCTGGAACTATACATCCTCTCTTAGCAAGTATAGCATTCTGAACTGCTGCAGAAGATGCTGTAGCTAATTTACAAGCACATCCTGGTTTTGCACCGTCACATATCATACCACTTAAGTTAGCTATCATATTTTCCATAGCTCCTTCTATCTGAGACTGTTCAGCATCCATTAACCAAGAAAGACCTGCTGTACATCCTATTGCAGCTGCAACACCACATCCACACATTGGAGATAATCTACCTGTGAAGTTTTTGATGTATGCAGTTATTAAATGAGATATTGCTAAAGCTCTAGCAACTCTTTCATCGCTCTGAGGATTTCTTTCGTTGTATGCAGCTATTGGAAGTATTGCTGTTAAACCGTGGTTACCACTTCCGTTTGAACTCATAACTGGCATCTTAACACCTGACATTCTAGCATCTGAAGCTGCTGATGTAAGCATCATTGCGTAGTTTACAAGGTCATCACCTAATTCTCCAGCTTTTATAGCTTCTTTAATTCCAAAACCAGTACCAACACCAGTTTTTTCTCTTAAACCAACTTCTGCCATAGCTCTGTTCATTGTTATACCATCAAGAAGGAATTTTATATCTTCAAAGTCCATTTTTTCTACGTTGTCAACTATTTCAGCAACTGTAGCATTGTCCATTAAAGTTTCTTTTCTTTCTTCTTTTGCTCCATTTGCTACAACTTCTTCTTTTGGTTCATTATCTAATATAACTTCTCCGTCTTTTGCAAGATATGTAAAGTTATCGTGTCTTCCTCTTATCTTAACTAATACTTCATGATTAGCACCTTTTAACATAACTTCTAAGTATATCTTATCAGCTGAGTCTGTTGGCTCTACTGATATAGTATGTTCTTCTAAATATTTTTCTGATTCTCTAACTTCTTCCTCAGTTAAACCTTCAAGAACGCTTAATCCGTCCGCAGATTTTCCACCAACTATACCCATACAAGCTGCAACTTTTAATCCTAATATCTTACTTCCTGGTATACCAACACCCATTCCGTTTTTGAATATATTGTTACTTACTAACATCTTATTATCTATAACTTCTTCACCTAAAAGTTCTTTAGCTTTTGCACAAGCTAAAGCTAATGCAACTGGTTCTGTACATCCAACTGCTGGCTTAACTTCATTTCTTAACATTTCAACTAATTCATTTCTTATATCTCTCATCGTACACCCTCCATATAATCTAATATCTCTCGTATTTCAATAGCAAATTTCTAAATAGTTCTAAATAAATTTCTGTTCATACATTTGGATTATCTAATAACCCTTTCCACACCATATATAATAAGCATATCTCGTGCCAAAGTTAAAAAAATACCTTCATAAAACTTTACACTTGGCTATATAACTAGCTTTAAGCCTATTATTTTTTTAAATTATCATCTCAAAAATATTTATTATCAACTTTTCAAAAAATATTTTTTTCTCATTTTAGGTATAGAAAAATCTCATTTTGAGAAATAATCTCAAAATGAGAATATATATATAAACAAACTGCTCCAAAACTACTCTCCATTAACCTAAAAAACAAACTTCTCCAACTTTTCATCTTTCCAAAGGTCAACTTCTTTATAACTAAAATTGAAAACATGTGGAATTACTGTAGAAAAGGGTTCATTATGATTAGCTCCCAAATAAATCGAAAACATTCCTATTCATATATTTCTCCTATAGGCAATATTTATATCTAAAATTGATAAAGTATAATATCACAAAGTGAAGAGGAGTCATTATAATTAGCACTCTCAATAAATCGAAAACATCACTGTGGTATTTTACGCTAGTAAGATACCCTGTGAAGTTTTTGATATTGAGTGGCTAATATAATGACCCCTCTCTACTTGATATTATATTTTTCAATTTTACGATATAATGTTGCCCTCGATATTCCTAGGGCCTTTGCCGCCAATTCTTTGTCTTTTTTATATACTCCATATCTTTTCAACGCCTTCTGTATTTCTCTCTTTTCAAGATCCTCCAACGTTTCTATAGCAGAAGTCTCATCTTCCTCAAACTTCTCCTCATACTCCAGAATAGACTTTGGAAGAACATCGACTGTAATCTCGCTCCCCTGAGCCATATTTACACTATACTCAATACTATTTTGAAGCTCTCTAACATTTCCTGGCCACCCGTATTTTTGCATCCTATCCAACGCAACCTCGTCAATTCCCTCGACATTTTTCTCAAGCTTCACAGAATACTCTCTAATCATATAATCTATCAAAAGCGGTATATCTCCCTTTCTCTGAGAAAGACTAGGTAGCTTTATAGGGATAACATTCAACCTATAGTATAAATCTTCCCTAAAAGTCCCTTCTTTAACCATACTCTCAAGCTCCTTATTAGTAGCTGCAATTATCCTAACATCTATCTCGATATTAGACTTCGCACCAATTTTATTCACTTCTTTCTCCTGAAGCACTCTAAGAAGCTTTGACTGAAGATGCAAGCTCATATCTCCAATCTCATCTAAAAACAAGCTTCCCTTGTGGGCAATTTCAAACATACCAAGCTTTCCACCTTTTCTAGCACCAGTAAACGCACCTTCTTCGTATCCAAATAGCTCACTTTCTAGCAAATTATCTGGAATAGCTGCACAGTTTACTGCGATAAATGGATGTTCAGCTCTCTTACTATGGTTGTGTATCGCCCTGGCAAACAGCTCCTTACCTGTCCCACTCTCACCAGTTATAAGCACAGTAGACACAGACTGAGCTGCCATAATCGTCTCTTTCTTGACCTTTTTAATAGCTTCACTTTCACCTATTATATTATCGATCATTATACTTCTATCTTTATTCATCTTGTTGTAGTTTTTAATAGCTTCTTTTTTATCGGTAAAGTCTATAACATACCCCTTAATCTCGCCATTAAGCTCAATCCTACTCATATTATAAATACCTTTGATAGACTTTCCTCCACCCTTGTAGTTAAAGCTCGCACTAAAAGAGTGACCTTTTCTATATTTATCTGGAATTTTGATAAATTTAAAAATATCAAAAATAATTTTCCCTGTAATATCGTCCTTGATATTGAACATCTTCTTAAACTTCAGATTGTATCTATCAATTCTGCCGTCGACATCTATAGACACAACAGCCTTGTCCATACCGTCTACCAAAGTCTCAAGCTTCTTCTTTTCAATATCGAGTTCGTAAGATTTTATAGCTGCTTTTAATTTCCCAGACAATAAATCTGCCATTCTAGTGAGGAAATTTACCATTCCATCGCTATTTGTCTCAATTATCTTCCTTTGCTCCTCAGAGAACGCTATAAGCCCTATCACACCATAAGATTTCCCATCGCACACTATAGGACAACATATTTCCCCGAATTCATTACAATTTCCCGCTCTACAACACTCCTTGCAAATAGGGCTAACTTTTGGATTATCTATAACTATAACCTCGCTGTCCTGTAGCGACTTCTTAAACGCATATCCGTCTATTTGCTCGCCAATCTTACTTATATATTTCCCAGTACCCGCAATTCTGATAAGATTTTCGTCTACTATTGTTACATCTATTTTTAATACAGTTTCTATTGCATCTGCTATATTTTGTATATCGTTTTTTATATAACCTAGCTCAATCTTCATAACAATTACCTATCCTTTCTAAAATTGTGAGTCGTACATTCAAACATCTTCATATCTATTCTTTTAAAATCTAAATGAGTCAAACTTTTTTTCCTTTTCTGTTATTTCTTCTAATTCCTTGTTCTTCATCATTCTCTTTATATCCTTCAATTCCACGTAAATTTTGTTCAATGTAAACTGAATTGACACAAGAACCATAAACAGAAGAACAACAAATACTATCTCGTAGTTTATCAAAAAATCATCTCCCTATTCTAAAATAGGCCTGGCATAAACTGCCAGACCTATTAATTATATCATTCTATTATATTTTTTACATTCTGTTAATGTTGCTTTTTATATTTATCGCTATAAGAATTATAACATTCTCTTTCTAGCTACATAAACATATTTCTTGCTTTCGAAATCTTCCATTACCCCATCAAATCTTAAATTAGAGAATATTCTCTTTATATCACTTGGATTACAGTGATTTGCACAAAGACCACATATTCTTCTCTTTAAATATTTCATCTTATTTTTTATATTGTCCATATTAAGATCTTCAAGTATAAGCTCCCCATTATTTTTTAGAACCCTACTTATTTCTGAAGACGCCTTTTCGTAATTGCTTGTGTGGTTAAACTGTTCAAGAACAATAACCTTATTGAAATAATTGTCTTCAAAAGGAAGATATTCTAATTTTCCTTTTACAAAATCGCAGTTTTCATTATGCACTAGAGAATAGCACATATCTTCATAATCTGAATCTTCAAGTATTGTTACGTTTAAACCACTTAATCTTAGCTCTTTTCCTAAACGTCCGATATCTCCTACAAGTAGTACTTTTTCACCTATACTGTAGTCAAGATGGTTTAAAAGAAAATCAATTCCATTGCCGCTAAGCTTTTCATCTTCATCAGCTAAATGAAATAATACTTTTTTCACAACATTCACCTCTTTAACCCTTTTTTAAAATATTAATAATAAATAGCCCTTATATAATAAGGACCTCAAAAAATAGCTATCCCTTATCATAAAGGACATAAAATGTAATAACCTAATTTAATTTTCTTCCATATGATAGATTATAGTCCCAAATCCTCAACTATTCAATACTTTTTTTGATTTAAAAATAAAAAGATATTGCTTGATTTTTCAGTATTTTTTAAATTCAAAAAAGGACCTTTGCATTAACGCAAAAGCCCTATTTTCCACAATAAATATATATTAATTTTTATACTAGTCTACATTTAAGTCCATACTTTCAACTCTATTTTCTTTTAGTTTTGTTAAACCTGCTTTTAACATTGTTGTTGCTGTGTAGAATATTACACATATTACTAAAACTTTTAGTATGTTTATTGGTAAGCTCTTAACTATGAATGCTGCTATGAACACACCAAATATACCACCTATATTTATTCCTAGTGAAGATTTTCTTGGGTACTGTCCTTCTTTTATGAATTCCATACCTGAGAATGGAAGTAACATTGCACAAGATCCCATCATTATTGGGTATGCAGCTCTTTCTGACATTCCTAAAAGGTAAAGCATTGCCATACATGGTGCATATAGTCCGATTCCTGCTGTCATAAGTGCTCCAAGTATGAAGTTACCAACTATACCTATTACTAATTTTGTTCCGTTTAATCCTAATGCAGTTCCACCACCTGGCATTAAGTTTATCCATGGTAATCCACAGAACATTACTACACCTGTTATGAATAAAGCTACACCCATAACTATCTGAACTATTGATTCGTCAAGTTTTGATATTATTTTAGCTCCTATTACAGAACCTGCTGAAGCTGCTATTAGAAGTGATAAAAGTGTTATTGGATCAACTTTTACTGATGTTATGAATATAAGTGCTTCTAAAACTGCTGGTATTGTACATGATACGTTAAGCATTCCTGGTATGTGTTTGTCTTTTACATTTAATTTTAATGCTTTTGACATAGCTACAACTATTGCGAAAGAACCTATCCCTAGAGTATCTGCAAAGTTAGCTACAAATCCTATTGCTCCTGATTTTTTGAAACTTTCGTTTTCTAGCTGATTTGCGTCTTTAGTCTTTTTAAAATCTTTACCAAAAACTACAGCGAACATAGATGTAAATCCGATTAACATTATTCTTATTAGAGTTGCCATTTTAATTCTCCTTTTTTAATTTTTTAGTTTTTTTTCGTTCTCGGTTTTTTTCTCTTTTTTTACTAATATAAATTTAATTTACTCAAGCAAATTTTACTTTTCTACAGGTTTGATATCTTTTTGTTATCAATTATTTAGACCTATAGATATTGTTTTCCCTTTACAAGTTATTATTATAACAAGCCTTCTTATCTTTTGCAATATTTTATTTCTTTTCCAGACAATTTTTATTTATTATCTTAATATAATCACCATTTATTTGTAATATTTTTAATTATTTTTTATATTATTTTAATTTTTCTGAATAATTTCATTTTATCTTCACTTTTTTAACATAAGTAATATTTATGTATCTATAAATTAGAGTTATTTAGTAAACAAGCTTTTTATTCTTGCAATATTTTATTTATAAGTTTATATTATTGTTTTTTGTCTAGAAAATCGTTTTTTGAAGTATTTTGATGCTTTTAAAAATTTTTTTAGAAATTATTTTTAGATGATTTTTTTAATTATATATATTTTTTAATGAAATGAATTTGAAAAATATTTTCCTAACTTTTCCAAACAAAATAAAAATGTGCCGCATACTTTCTATATTTAGCGAAAGTACACGACACATCTTTAATTTAAAGTTTATTATTTTATTAGGACTTTTTATAGGTATTTTTTTAGTTATTATTTATACCTATTCTTTTACTACTCTTGTTATATTTTCTTTTGCTAATTTAGCTTTTCTAGCTTTAGCAAGTGGAGCTAACATGCTATAAGAAGTGTAAAGTACTACTATTACAACCAACACTTTCATCATGTCCATAGGAAGATTTTTTACTAATAACGCTGCTATAAGCACTCCAAAAATACCAAAAATTGTTATTCCTAAAGTTGCTTTTCTTGGGTAATTCCCTTCTTTTATGAATCTTATACTAGCTACTGGCATAAGTACTGCACAAGATCCCATCATTATTGGGAAGGATACTTTTGCAGACATTCCTAGGAAGTATACAAGAGCCATACATGGCGCATATAATCCAATTCCCGCTGTCATAAGCGAACCAAGTATAAAGTTTCCAACCGCACCTATTATTAGTTTTGTTCCTGTTAATCCTATTTCATTTCCTCCACCTGGTAGCATATTTACCCAAGGTAATCCAAGGAACATTAACACAGATGTTACAAATAATGCTATTCCCATTATTAACTGAACTTTTTTATCGTCCATTTTTGATATAATTCCAGCCCCTATGTACGAGCCAAGACCTGCAGATACAAGCATTACTACAAGAGTAGTCGAATCTACTTTTATTGTAGTTGTGAATATAAATGCCTCTGTCATTACAGGAATACAGCATCCTATATTTATATCCTTTTATCTCCACAACTTATTATTTTAACTATATTTTTTAAAGTGTCAATAGATTTTTATCGCCAATAAATTATTTTAAAATCACAATAATTACATTTATTTATTAAGCTCTTTACTTTTAATATAATCCAAATTAATTATAATCAAAACTACTAGTTTCATCACCAAGAAAATCGTTTCTTTAGCATATTTAAAGTATTTTAATTTATTTAAACTTCAAAAAAATTTCAAGATTTTTATTTATATTTTTCACTTTTTTAATCGCTAATATATTCCGTTTCTATCTCAAAAATCAATTTTTCTATTTTTTACTATTTTAATTTTATCTTTTTATTTCTTTATTATTTTAATTTATAATTATTTTTAATTTACTTTTACTATCTTTTTACACTTCACATATATTTCAATTTTAAAATATTTTTTAAGTAATATGTTATTTAATATATTACAATTCAAAACTACATCCAATAAAAAAAGATGCTTCTATACGAAACATCTTTTTTCTATATAAAATATCTTTTTTAAGTTTTATAAATTTATCTCTATATTAAACTTCTGCTAATTCTCTTTTTTCTCTTTTTAATGCTTTCTTTAACATTCCGTAAGATGTGTAGTATATTACAAATACACATAATACTTTTACCATATTCATAGGCATTGAGTTAAATACATATGCTGCAGCAAATACTCCTACAACACCGCCTATTGTTATCCATAGTGAAGTTTTTCTTGGATAGTGCCCGTCTTTTATAAATCTAGTGCTCGCTATTGGCATAAGTACAGCGCAAGATCCCATCATTATTGGAAATGCACATTTTGGCGACATACCAAGTATGTATGTAGTTGCCATACATGGTGCATATAGACCTATTCCTGCAGTCATTAAAGCTCCGTATATGAAGTTTAATGTTACTCCAATAAACAGTTTAGAGCCATAAAGTCCTATGCTTTCTCCTCCAACTGGAAGAAGATTTACCCATGGAAGCCCCATAAATATCACACTCGCTGTTATAAACAGCGCTATTCCCATAGCTAATTGTATTTTCTTTTCGTCTAGTTTTTCTACAATTCCTGCTCCAATGTAAGAGCCCATTCCTGCAGCTATCAACATAGATACAAGTGTTGTCGGATCTACTTCTATTGCAGTTAAAAATATAAGTGCTTCCGTTATATTTGGTATCGCACAAGATACGTTTAACATCGCTGGTAGCTCTTTATCCTTAAATTTCATCTTCATAGCTTTTCCCATAGCTATTATGACAGCAAAGGAACTTACCCCCAATGTGTCAAAAAAGTTCCCTACCATTCCTGCTATTCCGGCTTTTACACAGCTTTCATCTTCTAGTCGATTTTCTCTTTTGGCTTTAGAATAATCGCTAATCATTAAAAATCCCTGAATTCCGGTAAATGATAGTAGTATAATTCTTATTAAATTTATCATTTTGTCCTCCTATATATCCAGCGCACATAGCTGCCGGTATACCTTTGTAGTTATCCACTTTTCCTCAAGATATCAACATATTTCCACAGTTAATCCCAAAGAAAGCGACGGTATTAATTATACTACAATTGCATATTTCTGTATATATTGGAAATCGTTTATGACAATTTATTTTTATAATTCTAGAAATAAGCAAATAAAAAACCGTTATGGAGAAATTCTCCATAACGGTTGATTTTTATTTTGTAGATTCTATATTTTTTAATTAAGCTTGTTTTTTGCTTAATACTGGTTTTAACATTGTGAATGAAGTATAAAGTATAACTATTATAACTAATACTTTTAGTATATCCATTGGAAGAGATTTAACTAGGTAGAATGCTATGAATACACCTAATACCCCACCTATAGTTATAGCTAAAGATGCTTTTCTTGGGAACTGTCCTTCTTTTATGAATTTAGCTGATGCTATTGGCATTAATACTGCACAAGAACCCATCATTATTGGGAATGCAACTTTTGGAGACATTCCTAAGAAGTAAACTAGTGCCATACATGGTGCATATAGACCTATACCAGCTGTCATAAGTGCTCCTAGTATAAAGTTACCTACTATACCTATTACTAATTTAACACCAGATAATCCTATTTCATTTCCTCCACCTGGCATTAAGTTTATCCAAGGTAATCCTAAGAACATTAATATTGCTGTAGCTAATAATGCGATACCCATTACTAACTGTATTTTCTTTTCATCCATTTTAGATATGATACCTGCTCCTATATATGAACCAGCACCTGCTGCTGCAAGCATTGATACTAATGTTATCGGTTCAACTGCTATAGCAGTTGTCATTAAAAGTGCTTCTGTTACGACTGGTATACAACATGATACGTTTAACATACCTGGTATCTGTTTGTCGTGAACTTTCATTTTAGAGAATTTAGACATTGCAACTATTGGTGCGAATGATCCTATTCCTAATGTGTCACCGAAGTTAGCTATAAATCCTATAATTCCTGGTTTAATCCAACTTTTTTCTTCTTCGGCTTCTAGTAATCCATTTTTAGAAGATGCTACATAATCTTTACCAAACATTACTGCATATATAGCAGTTAAAACTCCTAATACTATTCTGACTAAATTGACCATTTACTCTACCTCCCACTTTTTAATATTTTTTCTATTTTCTGAAAATTTAAAAGTTTTAACTAGGAATGGTAAGATTACCATTCCTAGATAAAAACTATTTAACTAAGTTTGTTATGTGGTATACGTATATACCGTACTCAATACTATTTATAAAATGTGAACTCTTAACTCAATATTATTTTAATATGAAACCATATTTAACTGGGTCATCTTCGTCTATTAAGAAGTTATTGAATCCTGTCATGTAAGCAGAACCAGTTATTTTTGGTAATACTGCATCGAATTCTCCAACTTTAGTAGTTCCTACTATTTCACCTTCGAATAATGTTCCTAATATACTTTCATATACGAATTTTTCGCCTTCTTTTAATTCTCCTCTAGCATGTAAAGTAGCTAATTTAGCACTTGTACCTGTTCCACATGGAGATCTGTCAACCTGTCCCTGTCCGAATATAACAACGTTTTTATAAGTTGCTGCTGGATTAGTTGGTTCATCCCATATTTCAACTAGGTCTACAGTTTTTATATGTTTTAGAGTTGGGTGCTGTATTTCGATTTCTCTATTTATTATGTCTCTTAATTCCATTGCCATATCAGTTAATTTAGCTGCATTTTTAGGTTCGATTTTTAATCCGAACTGGCTAGCATGTACTATAGCGAAGAAAGATCCACCGAATGATATATCGAATTTAACTTTACCTACACCTGGTAATTCAACTTCCTGATCTTTTTTGTATAGGAATGCTGGTACGTTGAATATAGAAACAGACTGAACTTTTCCGTTTTCTACTTTAACATCACCTTTTATTATTCCTGCAGGAGCTTCCATAACAACTTTTGTTATAGGTTCTTCCATTGGAACTACACCAGTTTCAACTGCAACTGTCATTGCACCTATTGAACCGTGACCACACATGTTAAGGTATCCGCCACCGTCCATGAATATTATACCGAAGTCAGCATCTGGATCACATGGCTGAGTCATAACTGAACCGAACATATCATTGTGTCCTCTTGGTTCTAACATTATAGCTGTTCTTATATGATCTAAATGATCTTCTAAGTACTGTTTCTTTTCTGGCATTGTATTACCTTTTATATTTGGTATTCCACCTACAACTATTCTAGTTGCTTCTCCAGCTGTATGAGAGTCTATAGCCTGAATTGTTCTGCTAAATTTCATAACAATTTCCCCCTTAGTTTATTGCCTGTGGCAATTATATTTTAAGTCTTTGTTAAGACTTATTTGCGAATTTAATTACAGACACGTTAATTATAAAATAAACTATCTGTTATAATAAAAAAGTTTTAAATTAAGTTTCTTAATATTATTCATTTTCAATTATATATTGTATAATTTCTTTTTCTTTTATTAATTTGAAACCTTTTTCCTTACATCTCTATTATATAATAAAATTATAATTTTGTCATCTATTTATCAATATTTTATTATAATTTTTTTTAATTATTATAGATGTTATCTATATATTCTTTTATTGAGATTTGAGTTTGTATATTATTTATATTCTGACATTTTATAGTTCGATAATATAGTTATATAAAAAACTATTTACCCCGTTTTCTCATTTTTAGTTTAAGGAATGCAAGTGCTTTTCTTGCATCAGTTTTATCGACGTTATTTTCGCCTACTATCTCTGTTTCTGTTCCAGATTCTGATTTGTTTATATCTACTATTGTATCCATATATTCATTTGTAACTACAAATTTTGCATTTGTACCATTAAAAGTTACCCCTACTGTTGGGATTCCTCTTTTACCTATTTCTTCAAATGTGTTTGCATAGTCAACATGTGAGTTTCCCCATCCATCTGCAGATAGTATTACTCCATCAGCTCTCATACCTTCTAACCACTGAGCTGTTCTCTGTCCAACAAGATTTTTATATTTATTATCCTGAGGAGTACCTACTACTACTACACCTAATAAATCTATGTCAGTATCTTCTGAGCATATTTCTAAAATAGGATCTCTGAAATGATGTAAAGATGTTTCTTTAGTTGAAGGACCTATACCCATAATTTTCCAACCCCTTCCTTATACTAGCGCTCTAAGAGCACCGTCTCTATATTCATTAGGAGAAAGTATCATTGGCATATTGCACATATCTATAATAGATGTTCCTCCTTCAAATCCACTCGGCTCATCAGAGAATAGCTGATTGTCATACATTGCTCCCTGACCAGCAATCTGTTTAACTATTACAACTTTTTTTGCACCAGGTCTAACTTTATCGAAGAATTCATGAGATTCTGAAGCATGACGTCCATCTTCTCTCTTTAATATAGCTCTTATATCCTGGATAAAATCATCACATGCTTTGAAGCAGGCATTTGGCAGATGTCTATCGTATGGAAGTCCACCTTTGATAGTAACATCCATGTGTATTATGTAGTCATTTTCTGATGGAGTACCACATTTACCTAGTATCATCTGTTCAGCAAGTCTACCTTCTGATGATCCAAATTCATGCATCTGTCTTCCATCTTCATCAACTCCTGTAAGCATTACATAAACACCTGTTAAAGTGTGTGTAAGACCTTCACCAAGAGTTCCTAGAACTTTAGTAGATATTGGTATAATATCCATTATTGTGTTAATATCCCTGTCATAAGCACCAGGGTTTTTAGCTTTAGGTTCAATTACTTCTAGTTTAATATCAGTTATTAAATCATCAGCATCTATAAGCTCCTGAACTCTATTTTTATTTAATAGAAGTTTTTTTCCTTTTAAAGCTACAGTAGATCCAAGTTCCACATCTTCTATGTGGAAAGATTTAATAGCTAATCTTCTCATTACTATCTCTTCCATAATATTGACCACCTTTTTTTAAACCCCCTTCCCAGAATTCTGGAAAGGGGGTATTTTTATTTAATGGATAAACCCACTATTTAAGCTCACTAATTATATAGCAGCGTGGTATTCGAATGGTAATGGAACTATTTTACCAGCTGATGGTATTTCTACTAACTGCTGTAAAGTAGCTTTTAATATACCTGTCTGCATTTCAACGTTGTGAGGTTCACCAGCATTAGCACCCATTGGAACCATTGGAGCAACTGCTCTTGGAGATCCGTTCTGTCTAACTACTGGAGGTAAAGCTGCTATTATTATTGTTGGTATACCAGCTTCTTCTATTGCTCTCTGCACGATCACGGCAGTTCTATGGCAAGTACCTCAACCAGCTGTCATAACAACACCGTCAACATTTTCTTCTTTTAATCTAGCTGCTATAGCTGGACCAGTTTCTTCTGTGAATACGTGCTGGTTACCACCACCACCCATGAATGTGTAGTGCATTGGTGCAACACCTTTTATGAATCCTTCTGCTGCTAATTCATGTAATCTTTCTATTGGGAACATGCAGTTAACGTCTCTGTTAACGTCAGAGTTGTCATATCCACCATGAGATACCATTAAATCAGCTGGAGTAGCTGTATCTGGTACCATTCTGAAAGATGTATCACCAGCTAGGTTAAATCTTTCGTCAGTTTTCATATGTACACCTGCAGCTGAAGCTAACGCTATAACCATATCTTTTAATTCTTTAGTTACAGGAGTCCAAACTGGAGGAGGTGTTATTGGAACGAATATTTCAGACTGAAGTCCTTTTACTGTTGTAAGACTCATTGTATTATCTCTCCCTTCAAAATGAAACTTAAATTTATATTTTTAAGTTTATGTTGTTTACAATTTTAGATTTCTTATTTGCTTTCTTCTTCAATTTCTTTTAGAAGTTGCTTTTTAAGATTTTCTCTAGTTCTAGCCTGTATTTCGGCTTTTTTCTTTTCTTCTCTCAGAATGTTGGCTACATACTCTGGATTGGGTTCTGGACTTAATACCTCAGGATAACTTAGCATAAATCCAACTTCTTGTCCTATCTTCGGTTCGTAGTCAGTTATAAGCATTCTGCTAGGTATTTTGAACTGTCCAAGTCTACCTTTAAGATCTATAGTAAATGCACCATCGTGTATTTCAACTATAACACCTTCGAAGTATGATTCTGAAGAGACATATCTTAATTTTTCCATTTAGATACCTCTTTCTTGTTAGTTCAATTTATTATCATTTTAGAAGTTTATAATAGAATTCTTATTTTTCTATTTCTTTAACTTCAACTATTCCTGCTTCTATATCATCTTTTTCGTAGATTTCTCTTCTCTTCTTAGATGTTGGAAGTACAGTTTCGTTGTCTTCTAATTCTATTTTTATTCCTAATTCTTTTTCTATAGCTTCTATGTTGTTTAATTTAACGTTAGGGTTCCATTTTCTTTCTGGAGCTTTAACTTCAACACCAGCCATAGCATTTTTAAGCATGCACATTATTCTTATAGCTTCTTCTGGAGCTAATGTGTTGTTTCCAAGTATTTCGTTTTCTATACCCTGTCTAGATTTGTTGTTATCTACCATGTGAGTCATGTATTTGTTACCAACAACTAGTGCACCCTGTACTGCACAGAAAGATACACCTACTACTGGTATTCCTCTCATACCTATCTGTTCTATATGAGAAGCGAAGTCTATATGGTTGTTACCGAATCCTTCTGTAGTAACTACAGCACCGTCAACTTCCATAGCTTCAACTAACATACCTAATCTCTTAGATACATAGAATTTTTCAGAGTTAGCCTGTGGAGATCCTACGAATACAACACCTACTAAGTCTACTTCTTCATCTTCCATAGCTCTTAATACTAATGGTTCTCTCCAGTAATGTCTAGACATTTCTTTTGAAGCAGGTCCTATACAAGTTAATGCATGTATACCACCGTCTAATACTTCTAATGGAGATAAAACAACTGGAACGTTACCTAAGTCAACGTTTGGTCTAGCACCTAATGTACCAACTGGTTCAGATGGTAATATTAAGTTATCGTGCATAGCACCCTGTCCCATTATTTCTTTAACTATAACTATTTTCTTTTTACCTTCTCTTCTGTACTGATTTATAGTTTCAGTATCAACTACTAGAGATTCATCAGCTTTCTTTAATGCTTCTCTTATTTCCTGAGTTATGTGGTCAAATGCTTTGTGAGCTGCTATAGGTCCTGGTCTTTCCATGTTAGTACCTTCTTTTATAGTAACCTGACCTTTTATAAATATTTCACCTTTATCAGCTGCACCTGGTCTACCCCACATCATTGTAGTAGACATTTCACCTTCAGAAGAACCGAATTCACCTATCTGAACTCCGTTAGCATCTGTTCCAGATAATACCATTATAGCACCATCTATAGTTCTTGTAACACCTTCACCAAGTTCACTACCATCTTCTTTAGTAGCTATTGGCTGTATGTCAAGTATAGCTTCTGAATATTCGTTGTATCTGTCTGGAGTTATTATATCTAACTTCATGTCATATACTAATTCCTGAGTTTCTACTGCTTCTTTGCATAATTCTTCAGGATTTCTTATAGTTAAAGTTGTTCCTTCTATTTTAGTTTCTTCACCGAATACAACTTTGTCTATTTTGAAATGTTTTTTAGTTAAGCTTCTTATTAATTTTGTTTCTTCTTTTTTAGCTTCTTCAACAGCTGGAACTGCTGCTGATTCTGCTACTGGAGCTGCTGCTACTGGAGCTGCTGCACCACCCATTACACCTAAAGGTATTTCTAAGTTTATATCTTTACCTTCTCCTATGTGAAGTTTAAATACTCCACCTGCTGCTGGAGCTACTGGAGCTATTGGAGCTGGAGCTGCTTCAACTACTGGAGCTTCTTCTTCTACTTCTTCTTCAGCTTCTTCTTCTACTGCTCCTGCTGAGAATCCTTCAACATTTTCTGGAGTAAGAGCTGTTAAAGCATCACAAGTTTCAGTTAATTTAGCTCCTAAAACCTGTCCTATTGTTAATGTGTTTTCTGGTAAAACTAATAATCCTGATTCAACTAAATCTGGGAATATAGCTGGATCTTCTAAATTAGATGGTTCTACCACTGTCCCTGCTTCGAATCTGCAGCATGTTACTGCTGGGTCATTAGCGTGGGCCTGAGCTGTTTCTACAGTTATTGACATAGCAAAATACCTCCTAAAATTTATTTTTTTATCTAATCTGAGTTCAAGCACTCATTATTATAAGCAACTTGACTTTGATTATCCGGTGCTCTATTTTAGAGCACCGGTAGATTACTATGTTGTATATATTTGAATTTTAATAATTCACTTGGTTATTATAATTCCATAGCGGCTGCTACACCTAATGGAATCTGTAAGTCTATATCTTTTCCTTCCCCGATGTGAAGTTTTAAGTATCCAGAACTTACACTTACTGTTGTTGCTGCTGGAGCAACTGGATTAGATTCTACTATTTCGCTTTCTACAACTTCAACTTCTTCATCATCTGCTTCTTCTTCTCCTGCTGAGAATCCTTCAGCATTTTCTGGAGTAAGAGCTGTTAAAGCATCACAAGTTTTAGTTAATTTAGCTCCTAAAATCTGTCCTATTGTTAATGTATTTTCTGGAAGAACTAGTAATCCTGATTCAACTAAATCTGGGAATATAGCTGGATCTTCAAGATTTGCTGGTTCAACTACTGTTCCTTCTTCAAATCTGCAGCATGTAACTGCTGGATCATTTGCATGAGCTTTTGCTGTTTCGATTGTTATAGACATAATAATAAACCCCCTGTTGTTTACTATCTTATTAGATTATAAGATCTGTTTTATTTTTTTCTTCTGTATAATCTATGTCCGCCTGCTCTTAATGAATGATCTGTACTGTGATATACAGGCAATCCTAACCTAGGTGCCACTTGCATAACTGTGTTTGTTCAGTCTTCGCAGTTACTTATTAGTAACGCTTCAGCACCGTGACTCTTAAGTTTTAGAACTGTTTCTGCCTGTCCTGGACATATACCAGGAAGTGAACATCTGTATCTTCCTCTACCATCATCTGTCATTCTCTTACATCTTTCTTCTGCAACTACTTCTGCACCCATAAGAGAAGCTATTTCGTGTAGTCTTGCTTCCTGAGCTCCACATTCACAGCAGATGATTCCTAATTTTCTTTTTTCCTGCATTAGCGGCATAGATACGATTATACCACCTAATGTTTTTGTTACAGGTGAATCTAATTCTCCATGTTTACCTGTGAAAGGCCCACCAAGAACTATTTCACCATATGGTTCTAATATTCCACCACACTGGTCTATGAAGTAACTTACAGGCATTCCTATTGGAACGTTTAAGAATACTCTACCAGTCTGCGCATCTGCATCTTTAACTCTACCAGCTACTGTTAAATCTTTAGTTATAACTGGTCTTCTTTCTTCTATAGCTGCAACTACATTTTTAACTGTTTCAACATTTGATATTATAGCTTTTGCTACACTTGGAAGCTGACCTGGTTCAAGTTCAACTCCTAGTAATTCTCTAACTATAACTCTTTCATCTCCTGCTGGATACATATTTGGAAGATATTTTATTTCTATATTATCTTCATTTTTAGTTGCTTTTCCTAGAGCTATAAGCTGTTTTGTGTGATGAGGTTTTATAGCTATATAACCTTTAGCAGCTTTAGTTATTTCTAATAAATATTTAAGTCCTCTTACTAATTCTTCTGCATGGTCTTCTATGTAAGCCATATTGTGAGCTAGTATAGGTTCACATTCAGCTGCGTTTACGATTACGTAACCACCTTCTATATCACCTTTGAATTTTATACCAGCTGGGAATCCTGCCCCACCTGCTCCAACTACACCTGCTTCTATTATTGCGTCAAGATTAGATTCTGTATCTTTTATCTTAACGAATTCTTCAGGCTGTTCTTCATCCGCTTCTATAAGTATAGCTGTTTCAGTTATTTCTTTAACTGTACCGTATACTGAAGAGTGGATGTTAGCACCTAGACCTGTTGGTTCTGCTATTAGCTGACCTTTTTTTACATGTTCCCCAACACTTACTATAGGCCGGCAAGGAGCACCAACATGCTGTCTTAGTTCTAATCTAAGTACCATATTAAATCACCCCCATATTAATCTGTCGCACTATTAATTATAAGCAATTTCTATGCCAAAGTTCACAACTAATGTTTTTTTCTATAATAACATTGAAATTGCTCGATATTTAGTCATATCTTTAAATTAATTATACCAAGTTAAAGTGATAAATACAAGCGTTTTCACAGTTATTTATGTCAGATTTTCGACAGTTTAACGTTTTATCAGTCTAAAACTTTAAATAAACTAACACCTTTTGTTTATTTTTAGCTATTCGTTAGATAATTATATAACTTCCGTCGATTTTTAGACGTTTTGTCGATTTTTAGACGTTTTTTAGCCAATTTTTATAAAATATCTCTTTTATAGCTTTTTTTTATAGTTAAAAAATTATTTTTTAAATTTGCATCTATAATTAAATTAATTTATAAATCTATTTAATTCCATATAAATCTAATTTATAATACAGCGTAGTTCTTGGAATATTTAATATTTTTGCTGCTTTAGCCTTATTGCCATTTGACATCTCTAAAGCTTTTGTAATATTTTTTATTTCTAATTTTTCTATAGCAGAAGTTAAATCAAGAGGATAATCTTCATCGTCAGTAGAATTTTTTGCACTTTCTACTATATAATTAGGTATATCGTCTTTTTCTATTATAGAAGAGTCCGATAATACAACCATATTTTCTACAGTATTTTTTAATTCCCTTATATTACCCTTCCATCTATAGTTTTCCAAAATCTTATACGCTTCTTTACTCAATGTAAGACGTGGCTTGCCATTCTCCCTACACATCTCATCTAAAAAATGATGTAATAGAATAGCAATATCCTCTTTTCTCTCTCTTAATGGAGGAATTTTTATCTCAACGACATTTAATCTATAGTATAAATCCTCTCTAAACTTCTCTTCTTTTACCATCTTTTCAAGATCTTTATTTGTTGCAGAGATAATTCTAGGATTTATCTTTATAGTTTTTTCTCCCCCAACCCTTCTGACTTCCTTCTCCTGAAGAACCCTCAGAAGCTTAGCCTGCATATTTAAAGGAAGATCTGCAATCTCATCTAAGAACACAGTCCCATCTTTTGCAAGTTCAAAAATACCACTCTTACCTTTTTTATTAGCTCCAGTGAACGCTCCAGACTCATATCCAAAGAACTCACTTTCAAATAATTCAGCTGGGATAGCACTACAGTTAACTGGAACAAAAGCCCCTTTTCTACCACTCTGCTCATGTATAGCTCTAGAGAACACCTCTTTACCAGTACCACTCTCTCCCCAAATAAATATACTACTGCTAGTCTTTGCAACCTGTTTAGCAATAGCCTTAGCCTTTTCTATCTTATCGCTCTTTCCTAAAATACCTTCAAAAACACCATTAGATAAATTCTTTACCTCATCCTGAAGATATTTAAGCTTTTCATTAGTTTTTTCTAGCTCAAAAGATAAATTTCTAGCCTCTGTAACATCTAGCTCCGTACATACAACTCCTACAAACTCTCCACCAAAGAAAATTGGATTTGCGTGTACAAGTCCGTACATATCTTGCTTCTTATATGTAGAATAAACGTCACTTATCCCAATTCTTCTTCTAAGAACTCTCTCACAAATAGTATCTTCAAGAAAATCGCTTATAGGTCTACCTACAATCTCTTCTGATTTTATACCGTATCTTTCTTCCATGAAGCTGTTCCATAAAATAACAACTCCTTCATCATTTACAGCACAAATTCCTTCCTTAATATGTCCTATTATATATTTAAGCGTAATCCCGTATTCTTCAAGCTGCATATAAAGGTAATCTCTTATATGCTCCTGTCTTAAAATACCAAGTATCTTCCCAAAATTGTCTACAACTGGGAGAATACCTATATTTTCCTTTATCATAAGATTCCTACACTCATCTATAGGCATACCTTTCTTTACGCTTACAACATTTTTCTTCATTATATCCTTTATTTTTACGTCTTCAATTCCTTCATTTTTAAGACCTAAATTATGAATATCCGTTATAGAAATTATTCCACTCATATCACCATCGTCATTGAGTGCAACCAAAGTCTTTTTATTCGCCTTTATAATCTCACTCACTGCATTCTTTACCGACTCATTTTCATTTATCGTATTAAAATTTATATCCATAACGTCTTCAACATTTTTCATTTCCGGTATAGAAAACATCGCATCACCATCCAAATCTATTTTATATTTTCATTATACCATAACAGATGACTAGCTTATGTAAGATAGCGTTTAAAAATAAGTAAATTCTCTTTAAATTTAGACGATTTTAGTTTAATATATTATTATACAATCATTGAGAGGGAGTGATGAAATGTTTGAAAACTCGTCAGAAGAAATTGTATATCATAAACTTTTGATTTTACATATATTAAAAAAAGCGGAAATGCCTTTAACAAATTCACAGATAACTCAGGTAGTATTGGATACAGAGATGATGAACTACTTCTCTCTTCAATCGCTGCTTTCTGAGCTTACAGACAGCAAACTAATTGCAACATATAAAGAATCTGGTAGGGAATACTACACTCTTACATTAAATGGAGAGGACTCGCACGATTACTTTTCTTCTAGAATTCCTGAAACTGTTGTCGAAAAAGTAGACAAATATATAAATGCAAATAAAGGCAATCTTCTTGCCGATACTCAGATTAAATCTAGTTTTGTTAAACAGAGCGAAAACGAATACATAGTAAATCTAAGAGTTGTCGAGGAGCAGTCAAACCTTATAGATTTAAACCTAAATGTATCTTCTGAAAAGCAGGCAAACAGCATATGTAATAATTGGAAAAAAAATGCATCTGAAATGTACACAGAGATAATCTCTCTATTAATAGAAAAAAGAGATATTTAAAGTTAATTTTATAGTTATTCTTTAATTTAACATTTCTTTTTATATATAATGTTTACCATTCAACTTTAGATGTGTTATAATCTTAAAATGAAAAAGGGACCTAGTCCCTTATTTTATTGAATATTTTACTTTAAAAGGAGATTGATATAATGAAAAAAGTTACTTTTGCACCAAGTGGTGTATGTTGCAAAATGATGGAATTTGAAATAGACGACAACAACAAACTACACAATGTTGTTTTCACAGCTGGATGCAACGGAAACCTTAAAGGTATAGCTAAACTAATAGAAGGTATGGATGCTCAGCACGTAGCTGACTTATTAGAAGGAAACACTTGTGGAAACAGACCTACATCATGTCCAGACCAGCTTTCAAAAGCAATAAAAGAAAATTTATAAAATAAAAGAATATAAACATAAAATAAAAAAACGGGTATCTCTAAATAACAATATAATTATTTGGATATACCCGTTTTTATTATTCTTTTTTTCTATACATCTTTTAATAACTATTGATTTAATCATAAAACCAATTCTTACTTTATCCTTTGTCAATTCTATAACTTTCGCTATTTTACAAACGTTTTTAGCATTTTTTTATTTAAATTTAAATTGTTATAATTTTTTTCGATAGTTCTGAAATCATACATCCGTAAATATCAATAATCAAGCTTATTGACTATTATACATATATGGTTTAAATTGAATGTGTCAACAAAAATATAATCAGACAACATCAAATGACACTTACTTTTGTAAGTTTTGATTTGATAAGTTAAAATTTTAATACAAGTACAAGCTGTTAATTAAAAAAAGCTGAAACTATTTGTTTCATGTTTGCAGATACGAAAAATAACTTGACTTCCCAAAATTCAATTTATAACTTTCGTAGCCGATAACTGGAAAACAAATCATCTCAGCCTATAAATATTATATAATAAAAGGGAATAAAAATCACCCTTTCTGTCGCGCTTTTTTATATTTATTTTTTAGGTTTTGTGGTTTGTGTTGATTAAAATTATATTAATTAATTAGTTTGTATGTTGTAAATTAAAATTAAACTATTTTCATTTAGTGTTAATCCCCAACTAACATTATACAAATACTTATCATTGTGTCTGTTTTTCCAGTATATCGGTTTATTTGAAGAATATTAAGGAGGATATTCCACATGCAGATAAATTACGATTTTTTACTTAGCCAGGGCGTTGGAGCACCTAGTGAACCAGTTGTTGTAGTTGGCGAAGAAGTAAAAAGAGGACAGCTTATAGCTAAATGTCCAGATGGAAAACTTGGTCAGAATATACACGCTAGTATCTACGGAGTTGTAGAGTCTATAGATGATAAAAAAATAACTATAAAAGCTAATGAAGAACAGGATGACAAATTCGTTGAATTAACTTCAACTGAACCAATAGACCTTGTTAGAGAAGCTGGTATAGTTGGACTTGGTGGTGCAGGATTCCCTACTCACGTAAAACTTGGTAAACCATTTGAAAAAGGTGGCGTACTTCTTATAAATGCCGCTGAATGTGAACCAATACTAGATCACAATATGAGATATATAAACGAAAATGCTGAATACGTAATAAAAAGCATTAAAACTGTAATGGATATGGTTAACGCAGAAAGAGCTATAATAGGTATAAAGAGCTTACACACAGAAGAAATAGCTAAGCTTGAAGCTGCTATAGACTGCGATAACATAACTATACATGGCCTTGAAAACATGTACCCAATGGGTGAAGAAAGAGCATTAATAAGAGAAGCTTTAGGTACTTTATTAAACGTAACTGATCTTCCTCTTGCTGCTGATGCAATAGTTATAAACCTTGAAACATTATACAGAATTCAGGAAGCTATAGAGTTCAAAAAACCTCTAATAGACAAAGATATGACTGTTGCTGGTTTAATAAACGGCGAAAACATAAAAACATTTAGAAATGTTCCAATAGGTACTACTGTTGGTGAAATGATAGAAAGAGCTGGTGGACTAGCTACAGAAGAATACGGAGAAATAATAATGGGTGGACCTTTCACAGGAAAGAGAACTACATTAGAATCTCCAGTTGTTAAAACTACAGGTGGTATAATAGTTACTAATCCATTCTGGAAAGCTCCTGAAAAAATGGGACTTCTAGTTTGTGCTTGTGGTGGAAACAAAGAAAGACTAGAACAGTTAGCTGAAAGTATGGGTGCCAAAGAAATAGTTGGTGTAGAATACTGTAAACAGGCTATAGAAATGAAAAACGGTTCTCGTAAATGTGAAAACCCAGGACACTGTCCAGGACAGGTTCAGAAAGTTATGAACTTAAAGAGAGCTGGTGCAGAAGCTATACTTATAAGTAACTGTACTGACTGTTCAAACACAGTAATGTCTTGTGCTCCTCAGCTTAAAGTACCAGTATTCCACTGTACAGATGCCGCTTTAAGATCAGTAGGAATGATGCTTATAAGAAAAATCAAAAACTAAAAATCTATAAGATTTAAACTTTTTAAAATGTAAATATATAATCGTGATTTAAAAGTCACATACTTAGTAATTAATTAATATGATTGCAAAATTAACCTTTTAAAATATAACCAACAAAAGAGGGCTTGGATGTCTTTCCTACATCCGAGCCCTCTTTCTTTATCCCTACATTCAATATGCCAAAATCTCAATTTGATTAATTTTTATATAGAAAGCTACGCTGATGCAAGAATATTGTAGTGAGCTCTTTTTTTATTGGAGAAATATTTATTTTGATTTATATTTGTAAATTGTTTACTAGAAAGGGCTGAGTATATTATATTGTAACGACAATCTGCAGACGATTTCGACTTTGGCTTCGAACGGAGTGAGAACAAGACAAAGAAATCGTCGAAGCCTGGAGTAAAATATAATATCTCAGCCCTCTTTAAACAAGTCAAACATAAATCAAAATAAATATTCCCAATAAAAAAGAGCCACTACAATTTTTTGCAGCAGCTCATTTTTCCTATATAAAATTAATCAAATTTTGGAGATAAAGGCATATCCCAAGATTCATGATCAGTATGAAGTAGTTTATGAGCTTTTTCTGACATTGGAGCTCCTAAATAATCTTCATAAACTTTAACTATTGATGGGTTTTCATGAGAGAATCTTAAATTAGCTTCTTTATCTAATTTATAAAGATTATCTACTCTGTTAGAAGTCTGACCTAAATGTATAGGCTGACCTCCACCACCTGAACATCCACCAGGGCAAGCCATAACTTCAACAAAGTCGTATTCAACTTCGCCATTTCTTATAGCCTGTATTAATTTATCAGTATTTTTAAGTCCACTTGTAACAGCAGTCTTAACAACAGTTCCGTTTATTTCTATCTGAGATTCTTTCCATCCATCCATTCCTCTAACTTCTTTGAATGCATCTGGATCTGGGTTTTCCCCAGTTACTAGATAGTATGCTGAACGTAATGCTGCTTCCATAACACCACCTGTAGCTCCGAATATAACTCCGGCACCTGTACCAACACCTAGTGGCATATCAAATTCTTCTTCTTCAAGATTAGCAACATCTATATGTTCTGCTCTTATCATTCTATCAACTTCTCTAGTAGTTATAACAACATCTACATCTTTGTCAGCTTCTGTATCATTGATTGTTGGTATATCACATTCATGTTTCTTAGCTATACAAGGCATTATAGATATTGAGTATATCTTATCTGGAGAAACATCTAATAATTCTGCATAGTATGATTTAGCTATTGCACCAAACATCTGCTGTGGAGATTTTGAAGTAGATAATAATTCTACCATATCTGGGTAATGAGATTTCATATATCTTACCCAACCTGGACAGCATGATGTAAACATTGGGAATTTATTGTTTTCTTTATTTTTAAGTTTTTCAACAAATTCACTACCTTCTTCCATTATAGTAAGGTCGGCACTGAATGTTGTATCAAATATGTAGTTGAATCCCATTTTTCTAAGAGCTGCAACTAATCTCTTAACTGTAGCTGCTTCTCTTTCAAGACCTAAAGATTCGCCCCAAGCTGCTCTAACTGCTGGAGCAACCTGAACTACTGTTATTTTTTCTGGATCTGCTAGAGCTTCAAATACTCTATCAACATCGTCTCTTTCTCTTAAAGCCCCTACTGGACAGTGAGTTATACACTGACCGCAAAGTGCACAGTCAGATTCTTCTATTTTTCTATTTAAAGAAACCACTACATCAGTTCTTGAACCAGTATTTCCAACTTCCCATATTCTAGTGTTCTGAACATTTTCACATACCTGAACACATCTCATACATTTTATACATTTTGAAGAATCTCTTATAAGTGGGAAATCTTTGTTCCAAGGTTTTTTCTTGAATTTCTGATTGTATGGAAGATCTATTATTCCTAAATCATTAGAAATTGTCTGTAGTTCACAGTTTCCACTTCTAACACATGTAGCACATCTACAATCATGCTGAGATAATATTAACTCAACATTTACTCTTCTTGTTTCTCTTACTTTTGGACTGTTAGTATGTATAACCATACCTTCTTCTACAACATTGTTACATGCTGCAACTAACTGGTCGCAACCTTCAACTTCAACAACACATACTCTACAAGCACCTATTTCATTTATATCTTTTAGGAAGCAAAGAGTAGGTATTTTTATTCCAGCCTGAGCAGCTGCGTCTAGTATTTTAGTACCTTCCTGTACTTCTACTGCTATTCCGTCTATTGTTAGTCTTACCATCTCTCTACTCTACCTCCTCTGAATATTCCGTAACCGAATTTATCACATCTTAAACATCTTGAAGCTTCCTGCATAGCACCTTCACAAGTCATGCCACATTCAATTTCTTCAAAGTTAGTTTTTCTTTCTGATGCTGGTTTTTCAGTTATATTAACTCTACCACAAGCTGGTTTATTTTCTAATCTAGGCTGTGGTATTTCTACATCACATTCTATTTTGTGGTTGAATCCAAGATACTGGTCTATATTAGCAGCAGCTGTTTTACCTGCAGCTATAGCTTTTATAACTGTAGCTGGTCCTGTAGCACAGTCCCCACCTGTAAATACTCCTGGCATACCTTTTACTGAAGTATCGTCTAAAGATATTAAATTACCCCATTTAGTTGGTATTCCGAAGTCTTCACAATCTTTGTAATCTATATTCTGTCCTATAGCAACTATTACTATATCACATTCTATTCTTTCTTCTGGTAAGTTAGCTTTAACTGGTTTTGGTCTACCTCTATCAACTTTTCCTATTAACTGAGGCTGAGTCCAAAGTGCAACAACTTTTCCATTTTCATCAGCTTCAACTCTAGCTGGAGCCTGAAGTGTTACAAGTTCGCATCCTTCTGCTTCTGCACCTTCTATTTCTTCAAGAAGAGCTGTCATATCGTCTTTTCTTCTTCTATAAACTATCTTAACTTCATCTGCTCCTAATCTTACTGAAGATCTAGCAGCATCCATTGCAACGTTACCTCCACCGATAACAGCTACTTTTTTACCTGTGAAGTCTGGTTTTTCACCTAGACCTATATTGTGAAGCATTTCAACAGCAGATACAACTCCTTCGCTGTCTTCACCTTCCATATTAAGTTTTTTGTCAAGCTGAGCACCTATTGTTATGAACATTGCATCGTACTCATCCTGTAATTCTTTTAATGTAACGTCTTTTCCTATATTAACGCCGTATTTAACTTCTACTCCTGTAGATAATATAGCGTCTATATCTTCATGAAGTCTTGCTTCTGGTAGACGGTATTCTGGTATACCAAAGTGAAGCATTCCTCCTAATTTCTGTTCTTTTTCAAATACAACTACTTTGTGTCCCATTAATGATAAGAAGTATGCAGCAGTAAGACCTCCTGGTCCTCCACCTACTATTGCAACTTTTTTACCTGTTGATGGTGCACATTCTGGTGCTGGAACAATTCCTGCATTATCAGCTGCAAATCTTTTTATACCTTTTATATTTATAGAGTCATCTATCATATTTCTTCTACATTTTGCTTCACATGGATGTTCACAAACAAGAGCACATGCAGTTGGGAATGGGTTGTCTTTTCTTATTAATCTTATTGCATCCCGATATCTTCCTTCTCTAACAAGTGCTATATATCCTGGAATATCAACTCCTGCTGGACATAGAGCAACACAAGGAACTGCCTGATCTTTGAATGACTGAGAACATACTCCATGTTCTATATGAGAAACGTAATCGTCTCTGAAGCCCTGAACTCCCTGTAAAACCATTCTAGCTGCTTCGTATCCTATTGCACAATCAGCAGAATTAACTATAACTTTAGCTGTTTTTTCTATTAAGTCTATAGTTTCTAAATCTGCTTCTCCCTCTAAAACGTCTGTTAATAGTGCTTTTAACTGTTCAAGTCCAACTCTACATGGAACACATTTTCCACAAGACTGGGCATGACACATAGTTAAGAAAGATAAAGATAAATCAACTGGACATAGTGCTGATGGTCCAGCTTCTAGTCTTCTTTCTAAGTCTTTGTAAAGACCGTCTACTACTTTCTGAGCACTGTTTGGTGTTGTAAGTATAAGTCTGCTCATCACATATCCTCCAATATAAAGTTAATTTGTTTTTAAGATTCATTAAAACTATATATAATTTTAACATATTTTTTTACTATAAAAAACCTTTTCTTTTTTACTTTGTTAATCACTCTTATTCTCAACATAGTTTTATAATCTAATATTTTGAAAGGTTTTACTGTATAATTTCTAATTCTAAATTGAAATTTTTGCAATTTATTTTTTCATTTTTAAGCTTAATTTTTATTTTTCTTTCTTTAAAAGTGTTTTTTATTAATTTTATTTTTTTAATATATTTCTTTATTTTCATTGATTTTTTATATATTCAATACTACCTTTAAAAAAATTTATTTTTATAGTTTTTTTCTATATCATTGTACTTTTAAAAGAATTTTCAGAAAAGTCCTCAATTCTACTTTTATATACTAAGTATAACGTAACATATTTAACCACAATTTCTTTTTTAGTTTTTTTAAATATAATTTTATTTTTACTTAAAAAAATGCACAGCCAAAAAATCAAATTTTTTCTCGGCTGTGCAATATTTCTTAAATTTATTATTTCAATTTTTATTTTTATCCTTCAAAAATCACATAGATTTTTTTTATAAATCTACAAATTTTAATAATATTTTCTTAATATTTTTCATAAATCAATATCAAAAAAATATTAATCCAATCAAATTTTTCACACTAATTTTCAATAATTTTTATGCCAATTTAGTATCCCCTCATTACATCGACATATTTTTCTGGCTTACCTGTTTCGATAAATGCTTTAAGATTTTTATAAACATTTTCAAAAAGTCTCTCTTCATTTCTATCAGATACCCAAGAATTGTGTGGAGTGATTATAAGATTTTCTACATTCCAAAGAGATCTTTCTTTTGATAGTGGTTCCTTGTCGAAAACATCTAACGCAATCCCTCTAAACTTAGGTGCATACTCTTCTAAATCATCTAAATTGACAAGATTTCCTCTACCTAAATTCATAAATATAGATCCGTCCTTCATAATCTCAAACTTATCTCTATTTATCATACCCTCAGTTTCCTTTGTTGAAGGCATAACTGCGATTACAATATCACACTCTTTAAAAACAGTATCCATATCCTCTGCTTTGAAGCATTTGTCAAAATACTCAACATCTCTACCAGAAGTATTAACGCCCCATACCTCTACTCCAAAAGCTTTTAATCTCTTAGCTGTTTCCATACCAATTCCACCAGTACCTAAAATACCAGCTCTCTTTCCTATCAATTCTAAAAGTGACATATCCACCTTCCAAAGTGACTCTTCCTGATTTTTAAAGAATTTCTTAGAGTTTTTGTATATGTTTAACACGTTCATAACCGCAAATTCAGCAATAGGAACGCTGTAGCCACCGCTGTTGTTCGCAAGATATATCCCTCTATCTCTAAAAACTTCCTTTGGAATATGATCAAATCCCACGCTAGCAAGCTGTAGGAATTTTAAATTCTTCATCTGAGTATAATCTAATCTTGAAGTGTAGTAATAAACAAAAGCTGCATCCACTTCATTTACCTCAGGAGTGTTTTGAAGCTTTCTATCCTCTACAAAAACTAGCTCGTACCCTAAATCTTCTATCATCTTCATCTTTTCATCGTCGAATTTTTTAGTAATAAGTAATTTCATAATATCACCCTCAATTTAACCTATATAACTTTTCTGCAGACTAAACAACTACTGTATATGGTAGCTCCTTTTTCTCGTCTGTTTTGTCGATATTAAATAATCTCTTTATCTTATTACCCATTAATTTTGCTCTTGAAACAAGCGAAATATGCTCTAAATCGCTGCTCACTAGAGGCACTGACTGTATTACATCTCCGTACTGATCTATATAATCTAAATACGCAACAGTAGTTTCCTCATTAGGTGTAGCATCTACTTTTGTATATCTAACTTTTTCAGTTATATCTTCGTTGTTTTTCACAACACCGTAGCAATCTCTCTTAGGCTGTAAATCTATATTATCTAAACCTGATATATTGTCTATATTACCTGTTGCAACAGTTTCGCCTTTTTTACACATAAGCTTAGTTTCAAAGTTTTCTCCTAAATTATAAAGTGCGTTTGCAGACCGAACTCTATCCTCTTTACACCAGTTGCCCATAACAACGCCTATCATTCTATTGTCTATGTCGCTTTTTCCATCTGAATTCATCTTATCTGTGAATACTAGACAGTATCCTGCTAAATCTGTATATCCTGTTTTTAATCCGTCTACATTTGAATGTAAGTGAAGAAGTGGATTTGTATTGTAGTAATTGCAATCCCTTGAAGGGTCGTGATCAAGCTTGCAATCTGTAATAGCAATAGTTTCTTCTTCATAATCGTCAAGTAAGTTCTTTGTCATAGTAGCTATATCTCTAGCTGTAGAGTGGTTCTGTTTTGGATCGCCGTCTTTTTTAGTCCAGTCGTATATAGGTAGTCCATTTGGATTTATAAAGTAAGTATTTTTCATACCTAATTCTTTAGCTTTTGCATTCATTCTTTCAACAAATGCATCTACATCGCCGTTACATACATGAGATGCAATAGCAACTGCACCGTCATTTGCAGATACAATCATAAGCCCTTTTAAAAGCTCATTGAATTTAACTTTTTCACCTTCTTTAAGGTGCATAGTAGATCCGCTAACTTTTAGCATCTTCTTGTCTATAGTAACTATATCGTCTTTTTTAACTTCTCCGTTTTTTATAGCATCTTGAGCTACGTAGAAAGTCATAACCTTACTAATACTAGCAAGTGGAACCTGTTTATCTGGTTCTTTTGAAGTTATAACCCTTCCTGTCTTTTGGTCTACTAGTATTGAATTTTTAGAGTATATCTCTGCAACCGGCTTCTTCTTTGCTTCGGCTGCATAACCAGTGGCTGGTATAACAAATAGTACAGCCAACATAATTGCAGTTAGTTTTTTTAGTATTTTTCCCATATTCTCTCCTTTGCTAATTGTAATTTTAATTATCTCACCTAAAACACATATCTTTTTTTATTTTACTACAAAATTTGTATACTGTATAGAAATAGAGACCAATCTTTAGATTTAAAAAATCTATTTATTAGAACTCTTATCGTCTATAAAAGTCAAATTTATATGTTTATTAAAATTTAAAATAAATTTTCTTAAATGTTGTATAATTAAATTGTGTTACAAGTTTTTCGATGATATTTTCAGAAATGGCAAATATAAATATTTCTCTTGTTGTAAACTTTATAACCATTTTACTTTTAATTTTGTGCGGGATTTTTCTAGGAAAGTCGTTCTTTAGCGGAAGTATTTTTAGCTGTATCTGCTATCTAGGATTTTTTACATTTTTTAGTAGCTTAGATGTTTTCTTCGTTACAAATCCAATCGTACTAGTTTTGATAGCAGGTACAACAATCAGAATCGGCTACTATTTCTGCATATCGGCAAAAACCACCGCTATCGGATTTGATGTAATCGCACTAATATTAAATAAATACAATCCAAAGATAAATATCTCACTCGCAATGGGCGCTATAAATATTTGCGTATTGATGCTTGGATTTTTCAATTACGGTATAATATCTGTAATCTTGGGAATTATTTTAACAGTTGTCCAATCATTTACATTGAATAATTTCCTAAAATTTACAAAAGTTAATAAAAATTAACATCTGTATTTTTGAAAATTTAAAGGATTTGTCTATATTTTAGAGAATTTTAATACTAAATAAGTTTAATTTTTTAAACTTGAATTTCAAAAGAGGAGAGATTTTATGAATAGTATATTTCACAGAACTAGTGTAAGAAGTTACACAGAACAACCTGTAGAACAGGAAAAAATAGAAAAAATATTAAGAGCTGGTATGGCAGCACCATCTGCAATGAACCAGCAACCATGGGAATTCTACGTTGTAGAAAATAAAGAGGTATTAGAAAAACTATCAAAATGTAGCCAATATGCAGGAAGTGTTGCAAAATCAGCGGTTACATTTGTAGTATGCTACAGAAATGACTCTCTTCGTGCAGACTACAGAGAAATAGACTGCTCTGCTTGCACAGAAAACATGCTTCTTGAAATAGACCAACTAGGACTTGGTGCTGTGTGGATTGGTATAGCTCCAATCAAAGAAAGAATGGACGACGTGGCTAAAGTATTAGACATGCCTGAAAACCTAAGTGCATTTGCTCTTGTAGCTTGCGGATACCCAGAAAAAATAAAAGAACAACAAGATAGATTTGAAGAAAATAGAATACATTATGTAAAATAAATAAAAATTTGCTAATATTTTGATACTATGAGAAGCATATGAGATATAGACAAACTTCTCTCCAGGCTTCGACGTGCGTGTTAGTAAATAGTTCTGTTGTAATTAAAATCAACGTCTGCAGATTGTCGAGAGAGTTTTGTCTATATCTCATATGCTACATATTATCAATAATTTTAGCAAATTTTATTTAATTCCATTGGAAATTCCACAATTTATTTTTGTATATTTTTTTAGCTAATTTGTCTATGTTAAAACTCTCCATATACTTGTCTACACTGTCTGGACAGAATGCGTAAAATTCTTCTGTAAATCTTATTTTATCCTCATCATCGACAGGTTTTTCCACTATATACTCAAGAGTGTTGTGACTTATTGCAAAAGGAATTGCTCCATATTTTTCAAACCAATATTTTGATATAGCCATAATATCTTCATTTCCTGGGCAATCATTCCATCCACCAAAAGGTATATATACAAATATTTCCCAAGGATTTTTTACAGGGATTTCTGCAATTAAGATTTCCCCTTGCTTTTCTATTTGTTCTTCAAAATCAAGGTCGTCCATATCTGCAGTCGGATCATCTTCCACCTCAAGCTCGTCCCTTTCTAGCTCATAACCACCAAAATACTCTCTATTATTATCAATCATCTCATCTAGCAGCTCTTTACCATTAGAAAAATCCTTCGAAATCATATTTTTTCTATATCTCTCTATGACCTCACTTGTTTCAAAGTCGATAGTTCCATTTTTGAAAAAATCTTCAACATTTGTATCCTCTCTAATCCCCAAGTCCATTATGCTCTCAGAGTCGTCATCGCTGTCTATAACTGCATTCATAATAACAGCATTTAGTAAATTATTGCTTATATCCACAATAATAGGGATAAAATCCCCCTCTTTTGACCTTTGAAGTGACTCAAGATATCCACTTATGATATCGTTATCCTCAGAATTTACTGGATAATATTTGCAGTCGCAGTTTAAAAAGCTCTTCATTATCTTTGCTTGCTTAGACATTTCTTGCACGATTGGAGTTTCTTTTCCTGTGTTTTCTGGTATATTTTCTATGTAGTTTTTTTCATTTTCAATTCTCTCAATTATCTTATCAATCAACATAAAATCCTCCTAAAAAGGTTTTATTTTTTCTTTAATCTTCAATCAAAATCATTTTTTACTCTTAATTAAGAGTATATACTTCATAGATTATTTTTTCAAGAAAGTCGTATTTTCAGCAAAATAATCACCAATCTATCTTAATTTTGCGGATTTTAAATATAAAGGAATTGCTGCAAGCTGAGCCACCACAGACACAACTACCATCGCAATCACATTCACATCGTAAAGCACTCCAAGAAGCCAGCTTCCCAAGAACCAGAATATACCAAAAGAACACTCAAAAATCCCATATCCAGTAGCTCTACTGCTCTTTGGTACCATTGTAGTAACAGCAGCCTTTAAAATAGACTCCTGTGCTCCCATTCCAACTCCCCAAAGAACTACTCCAACAAGTACCATAGGCACAGATTTTCCTAAAAATACAAACGCAGAAAACGGAGCGGATATAATTGTAGACAATACAAGCGCTCTTACACCTTTTTTGTCGTACATATATCCAAAAACAAGTGCGGCAACTGCATCAACAAGCATCGCACCTGCGTAAAGAAGTGGAATTGTTCCGCTGTTGATAATTGAGGAAGTCTCTGCAAGTCCTCCAGCAATAGACGTAAAATTCCTTGAAATATGCATAATCACAAGTGAATAGTCAATAAACCCAAAAGCGAATAAACTTATCCCCATTATGTAATACTTAAATGATTTCTTCATCTCAAATGGCACAAATTCTTTAGCTTCTGGTTCAAAATTCTCTGGATTAGGAAATTTCTTTCTAGTGATTAAAAGCATGATTATCGTAATAGCACCAGGTATTGCAAGCACCGCAAAACAAGTCGAATATATCTCAAATGTTGTCCCTGTAGTTTTAAAAAGCATCACCAAATAAAGAAGCACTGGTCCTAAAAAAGCTCCGATTTGATCTAGCATTTCCTGTATTCCAAAGCTCTTTCCAACACCTTCTTGTGATGCTGCAAAAGACATAATTGTGTCCTTTGCTGGTTTTTTAATTGCCTTCCCCATTCTCTGTATGATGAGTAAAATAGCAGCGGCAATCCATCCATTTTCGCCAACCAAAGCTAGTGCAGGCACAGCTAAAACGTCTATAACATATCCAAAAATCGTCATGAACCAATAGTTCTTTCTCTTGTCCGCAATCCTACCAAAGACATACCTCATAGAATATCCTATAAGCTCTCCAAGTCCAGACACAAAACCTATTGCACCCGCTGAAGCTCCAAGTATCGTGAAGTACGCACCTCTAATACTCGATGCGCCCTCGTGCGTCATATCAGAAAACAAGCTCACTATCCCAAAGAAAATTATGAACAGCATCGCCTGAGAAATTCTCTTTTTCTTCTTTTTATTATCCATTTCATTCACCTAGTTCTATTTTTCTTCATCTTTTGGTGGGAAAAATCTCTTTTTAAAGTAGAAATCTGCTCCGTAAATAGCAGCAACTGGGTTGTGTCCAGTCACTCTGTCTTTTGTAACTCCTGTTGTGACTAGTGCATCAGAGTATTTGTAGAATAAGCTATCGTGACCTACACATAGCCCCATCACGATATTTAGCTCAGTTCCGGCTTCGTTTAAAAGCTTAGCCTGAAGAATTGGGTTGCACATATTTTCACCGATTTCGTTGCATCTCTCTGGTATGCCAACGTCAACTTTCTTCTGAGTACCAACCTTACAAGCCACACCGTAAACCTCAAATCCGTTGTATCTTAGGATTGAAGCAAGTTTTCTACTTTCGCTTATTAATCCAACACATGTTGCAATTCCAAGCTTTTTCATTCCCATTTTTTTAGCATAAGCCATTATTTCCTCAACTCTTGTGTATTGACAGTAGTGGTCGTGTTCAACTTCTGCAGCTGCTATCATTGAGCGACGGTTTTCATCCTCTTTGTAAAGCTCCATTGCTTCATTTAGTACATCCTCGTCCATATTTGTTGTTAAGCAAAAATCTGGATATTCCTTATCCTGATGATTACAATTAGTGACAAAACAGTCTATACATGATAATTCTTTCTTTTCCATACTAAATCCCCCTTAAAAAAATTTGACCTTACTTCTAATATTATCTTTTTTTATCGATATTCCTCTTATTTCAAGCAATAATATTTTTATATTTATATTCAAAAATCAAATAACTTCATCACAAATTTCGTAACAAAATATTATTTACTATATGAAAATCTGCATTTATACTATATTTTGTGAGATTATTTTTTAGAAAGGAATTAAATTATGGCAAAACCTCTTAATAGAAAATCTTCCGAAGTTCTACTTGGCTCAGTTATCATCGCAAGGGCGACGTCGTTTCTGTTTTTAAAGCTTCTTTTGGAAAATATGGGACAGTTCACCCTTTTAGGAATTAGGTCGATGATTGCATTTGCAGTGCTTGTAGTAATCGGATTTAAAACACTAAAAAAGACCGATAAAAATGATTTATTCTATGGATTTTTGGTTGGAGCATCGTTTTTCGTCGTTATGTTCTTAGAATTAACAGGACTTAAATACACTACCTCAGTTTCGATAGCATTTGAGGAAAATACAGCAATTATAATAGTTCCGATTATTTTAGCAATTATGACTAAAAAATTTCCAGATAAGAAAACAATTTTGATGTTCTTTATGTGCGGAATAGGGATAGTTCTTCTTAATTTTAAACCAGAAGGATTTGAGTTAAACTTTGGGGACTTACTTGGAATGATGACCGCCCTAACTTATGCAGGTACAATTATTCTTACTTCTAAAGTCGGTGACAAAGCAGATCCGATAAGAGTTGGAATTTATCAGGTAGGTACAATGGGGATTCTTTCCCTAATTGCAGCATTTATCTTTGAAACTCCAGCACTTCCTGCAACTGGAATTGAGTGGACTTATATGCTATATCTGGCAATTATCTGTAGTGTGTTTGGGTTTACTCTTCAACCTTATGCCCAGAGTGGTACAACTGCAGAGAGAGCGAGTGTGCTTTGTGCTTTAAATCCTATAACTGTCGCTGTTTTGGGTGCTTTATTCTTGGGTGAGACTCTTACAGTTAAGGGAATTATTGGAGCAGTATTGATTATTGCGAGTATAGTTGTTTAGGATAGGAACCAATTGGTTTTGTTACCAGTTGGTTCTTTTTTTGCTTGAATTTATTTACTTTAATAATTAATTCTTTATTCTATAAAAATAGTAAAACTTATGAAATATAATCTATCATTTTTTATTATTATTTGTATTTTGAGTAAAGGAATACATCAGAGTAATCTTAATATAATTAATAAGACAATACTTGTTGACATTTTGGCAAGAAATTGATATGATATCATTAATAATTAAAATAATACTAACATGGAAAGGAGTAAGATTATGAGTAAAAAATTAGGATTACGTATATCTGAAGCTTTACAAAAGCGTGGAATGACTCAAAAGGAACTAGCTAATCGAATTGGTGTTACAGAATCAGTAATATCAAGATACATTTCTGGGGATCGAGAGCCTAAACCAGATATTTTGGCAAATATTGCAACTGCACTTCATACAACTTCAGATTTTCTTCTTGGTATTGAAAATGAAGAATTTAACCATCCAAGAATCCGTCGTATGATTGCTAGAAATGCATCTTCTATGACTGAACAAGAAAAAAAAGAACTTATTAACGCATTATTTGGGGAGGAGTAGCAATGGGAATTTCATTATCAAATAAAAGATATGAAGAGATTAAGCAAATTGTAGTTAATTTATTTGTAAAATATGATGTATGTTGTGTCCCTGTTAATGGATTTGAACTTGCAACAAAAATGGGTATAAAGGCAATTCCATATTCCGCAATAAATGAGAGTAAACATTGGTTACTTTTAAAAAAAAGTGAAGATGGATTTTCAGTTGAGAAAAGTATTGGTGAATGGTATATCTATTATAACGATAAAAAAGATTATGGTCGTATTAACAATACTATTATGCACGAAATTGGTCATATTGTTTTAGATCATAGTGAAGATAGTGAATTAGCTGAAAAAGAGGTAAGGTTTTTTGCCAAATATGCTCTTGTTCCTCCTGTACTTGTTCATAAATTAAAATTGAATAATCCAAATGATATCGCTAATACCTTTAATATAAGTTTTGAAGCTGCATGTTATGCACTTTCATACTATAACAAATGGTTGCAATATGGCTCATATAAATATACAAAATATGAACTTACACTTTTAAACTTATTTAAGATTGCTGTATAAGTGTATATTTATGTTGAGGGTAAAATAAAAACACATATGTAAGCTGTTGGCGCAACTAACAAATGTGTTCTCACTTTGAAATATGCTAAACATATTTATATATCTCATACATTTTAGCATATTTCTGTTATTTCATCAATTATTACAGCATATATTATTAATAAAAAATAATCGCTTATAAGCGAAGAAAGCAGGTACTATGTTAAAAACAAATGTAAGAAAATATGATAATTTCAAACTATATTATTGGCATGGAGCAACTTTAGTTGGTAAATACAGATTGCCACAGCTAGCTCCTACACAATCAATCCCAACAAAGGTAATAGGTTTTAATGAGCGTAAAGGAATTTCAAAACCAGAGGAATACTGGATTGATTTTTTTATTGACGATACTCTTTTTGAAAATTTTTGGAATCATCCTGAAATGAGTTTTGACAATCTAAAGCGTTTCGCTGGTATTATTACTACTGATTATTCTATGCTACCAGAAATGTTACCTGGACAACGTATTTGGAACTGTACCCGTAATCGTGTTCTAGCATACTATCTTCAACAGCAAGGATTTAATATTATTCCTGTCGCTTCTTGGTGTCTTGAAAGTGATTTTGAATGGTGTTTTGATGGTCTCCCAGAAAACAGTTCCATAGCCATTACTACAAATGGTTGTATGTCAAGCCCTTATGGAAAACGAATGTTACTTAGGGGTATCGAGGAACTTCAAAAACAAAAAAGCCCTACAAACCTCATTATCTGTGGTAGGCATGTTCCAGAACTTGATATTTACAATAATATACATTACTATCCGTCATTTTCTCAGAGATGGAAGGAGCGTGCTGTGTAATGGGTAGTAGAGGCTCTTTTCTTGAAAGTGGTGGCTTTAGTACTCCTGCGAGATGGCATACTGTTGATTATGTTGATGGTATTAAAGTTTTAGAACCTAAAAATCCAACAGCAAGCAGAAATTTGCCAGAAAGATCAAATACACCAGGGACTTCTTATTTATTATACAGAAAGAATGGTGATTTCAATCAACTTAGAGTTTTTGGAGAAAATCGTATACCTCAATTCGATATTGATTATGGGGTTCATAATGGAAAAAAATCACTTCATGTACATTATTTCATAAATGGAAATCGTAGCAATCATCCCGAGATACTACATCCTGATGATGTACTCTATAAAAAATATAAATTAATATTTAAGGGGGTTAAGTTATGATTGGAATAAAAATAAATGAATTATACGAATTAATCTCTCATTGCCACGAAGCTGAATTTAAGTATGATGGAACAACTTATGTGTTACAACCAGAAATTAATGACAATAAATCATACCTTGTAATTTGGGATTGCACACCAGATAAAGCAAAATGCATTGCTAAGCATGAAATTTGTGTTGATGGGAATATTCCACAATCTGTAATTGATGCTGTTCTTTCAGAAAAATGTTTTAACGGAAAATCATTTTTAGAAATTGAGAAAATGATTGAAGTAACTGTTATTTATTAATTTCAAAAGCACTTGTACTATAACAATTAATACTAAATAAATCATATGTAACGAATTTATATTGTATTTGGCAATTATCTGCAGTGTGTTTGGGTTTACACTTGGACAATTTAGGAACCAATTGGTTTAGTTACCAGTTGGTTCTTTTTTTGTGCAATAAATAAGCTGTTGCAAACCTGCAACAGCCCATTATTACATTGCGTTTTCATTTATCTCATCAATCTTTTTAAGAATTTCCGCTCTAATATCCGCTCTATCTCTGAACAGAGTAATTCCACCTGCACTCTTAAATGGCTCTTCCCTAAGCACAGACTTATCAAGTATACCATTTTTCACAACATAATCAACAATCAGCTTAACAAAATGAATTTGATTGGCGTTCAAATCCTGACTATTCAAAAACTCAGAGAAAATCTCATTAGCTGCATTAATATCCAGCCCGACAATTTCTCTAATCATCTTTCCTACAGGCTTATCCCGATACTCTCTCTCATAATCAGACTTAGTCCCAAGCTGCTTAAACAAAACATCTTCCAAAGTTTCAAAATCCTTCTCTGTCAGCTTCTTATTATTTCTAAGCTTGTAAATAGCCAAATCATCTCTATGTTCCTTAAGATAATGCTCGACCTTCTTCTTATAATTCTTCAAATCATTTACATTGTAGATTGATCCGTTGCTTTCCTCGGCTATTATCTCATCTTCAAAATTAGTGTAGTATATCTTTTGTACATCTCTTTCAATGAATCTAACCAAATCTCTAAGAGCATCTCTTACTTCTTCCAAAGTGAAAACATCTACATCATCCCAAAATTCCTCAGTCATAACCTTTTCGATAATATACTTTTGCTCCATAACCTGAGGAATACTTCCAAGCTTTGATAGCTTCTCAGCAGTACTAATAACTTTCTTAATTCCAGAGCTTGCATTACTTCCGTTAAGAGTTGCTAATTGAATCGTATACATCAATAAATCAAATCTCTTTGCAAACTCATCATCCTCATAAGGAGAAATTATCGGTGAAATATGTTCCTTAATCTCATTAACATCCAATGTTCCAAGTGCTTCCCAAGAAGATTTTTCGCTGTATTTTTCTACCTCTCTCAGATTTTGCTTAACCATAAATCCATCTCTATTCAGACTTTTAATATCTGAAACCATATTTTCGACCATAGTATTTCTAAGTTCTGCATACTCTTCATCTGAAGAATAAGTCAAATCTTGAAGTTCTCTAATAATATCGACTTTAATATCAAAAATTCTCTGAGTCAAACTCTTACATGCCCCTGTTTCGTGTCCTTTAGGATTAACTCTAAAGAACTCAAAATTATTGCAAAAATCCAAAATCAAGAAACCATCCTTATCCTGACCAACACCTAAAAGATCTGGACAAAGTCTAGTTCCCCTACCAATCATCTGCCAGAACTTAGTCTTACTTCTAACTTTTTTAAAGAACACAAGATTCAAAACTTCTGGAACATCAATCCCAGTATCCAACATATCTACAGACACTGCAATCTGTGGAAACTTGTCCTTATCAGAAAAATCGTCTATCAAACTATCCACATAATTCGTCTTATTGTCGATAACTTTTGCAAAATCGCATCCATATTCAGGCAGAATCGTATTAAATCTCTCAACTATTGCCCTTGCGTGTTTTCCGTTATTTGCAAAAACAATAGTCTTACCTAACTTATCTCCACCTTCAATTTTAAGACCTTTTTCCATAAGATTTTTAATAACCATGTCTATAGTATCGGCATTGAAAAGCCATTTATTAATAGCAGAATTTCCAATATACTCGCCTACATTTTCATCGTCGTCAAAAGTTTCCTCATAACGAGCCTTTTCCTCATCGGACAAGCTATCGTAAGAAATTCCCTCTTCCATAACCCTAGTCTTATACTCTAAAGTGGTGTAATCCACAAGATATCCGTCCTCAACCGCCTTTTCATACTCATAAGCGTAAGTCGGCACACCATTTTCCAAATCAAAAACACTATAAGTATTCTTGTCTATCTCGTCCTTAGGTGTGGCAGTAAGTCCAACCAAATAAGCATCAAAATAATCAAAAATATACTTATACTTGTTGTAGATTGATCTATGACTTTCATCGACAATAATCAAATCAAAATACCCAGGAGTGAAAAGCAGCTTCCCGTCCTTAGACTTAGTATCATCTATTGAATTCATCATAGTTGGATAAGTTGAGAACACTATCCTAGCCTCTTCTGGATTATCCTTGCTATCTAGCATATTGCAAAGTGGCATATGAGGAAGCAACTTAGAAAAGTTGTTCTTTGCCTGCTTCACAAGCGCCTTTCTATCTGCTAAAAACAGAACATTTTTGACCCAGTTGTGATTTGAAAGCACATCCACTAAAGAAATAGCTGTTCTAGTCTTTCCTGTACCTGTCGCACAAACAAGCAGCATCTTTCTCTGTCTTTTCTCAAGTGCTTCACAAACATTTTGGATTGCTTCTTTCTGATAATATCTATTAGAAATCTCATCTTTTACAACAATTTTGTTTAAAGGCTTTTTGTTCTTTCTTCTGTCAATCATCAGTTGTAGCTCTGATTTTTTGTAAAATCCGTAAATCCTTCTCTCAGAATATCCGTTGTAATCATCCCAGATATAATTTTCGTATCCGTTGCTCAAAAATATAACTGGTCTTTGTCCATATTGTTTCTCAATGCAATCGGCGTAAAGTTTTGCCTGTTGCTGACCAACTTTTGCGTCTTTTGAAGTCCTTTTTGCCTCGATAACCGCCAGTGGTTTTCCGTTATCGCCAAATAGAACATAGTCCGCATATCCTAGACCTGTGTCATTTGGCATACCTCTGACCTCAAGCTCTTCTCTAATATCTCTGTTAAAATCCCACCCCAGAGATTTTAGCTCGATATCGATATATCTCTTTCTTGTTTCAAATTCGCTAATATTGTCTATATTGAAATTGTAGTCCTCTTTTTTTAGTTCCCTTTTTTCTGTTAATTGCTTTCTTAGCTCTTCATTTTCTTTGATCATCTGCTCAAGCTTTTTGTCCTTTGATGCTTGTTCTTCATAGATTTTTTTAAGCACCTCAGGATTTGTTCTCTTGTTCTCTTCTTTATCTATAAGTTTTTCATCAAAATCCGATGCTGTGTATTCGTCTGAATAGCAATAATCTATCCAGCTCACAAACTGATGAAGGTTGTGAAGAGAAAGAATTGCCTCTTCTCTAGTAATCATTGTGTTTGTGTGAACTGAGTTGTTCCCAAGCTTTACAATGTATTTTAGAAGGTTAGGCATTTCAAAGTCTACAAGCTCTAAAAAACTTCTGCTGTGTATAAGGGAGCTAAGGTTATCTTGGTATGGTAATTTTAAATAATCATCGTTTGCATATAGCCACTTCACTGCTAGTTCTAGTGCTCTTCTTGATAGGATTGCACAGTTTGCAGGACTTATCGACATTGCTTTTTCGGCTTCGATGCATGCATTGCTGAAGTCGGAAAAGTTTTTGTTGTTTAGTAGAAAGTCGAAGTTATTCAAAATTTTCACCCCCTATTAGAATAGTTCTCCTTTGAATGCTTTTTGCATTAGTGAGTTGAAGTTGTCCTCTAGTTCTGATAGACTTGCTTCCATTTTTGAACGGATTGAATCTGTTTGTTCGACGAATTCTGCGAATTCATTTTGTAGCTCTATTGGTGGGAGATATACTGGAATTGAATTACATACTGTCTTATTCATATATAAAACTGTAGTACTACTGGCTTTAGACTCCATATAATCCTTCCTAAATCCTAAATAATACATTAAAAAATAATTATTAATTTCTTTACATTGGAATGAATGTAGCTGTTGATTTATTATCATATCTTCACCTGCTATGGAACAAATTCCTAAGTTTCCAACACAGCTCATTAATACACTACCTTTTGGAATTTTTTTTCTTTTAACTTCTTTTATTTCATCATCTGTTAATCCTAAATCTGATTTAGATTTATATGTTACTCTATTTATTTTTAAATCATCAATAGTTATCCATGGTATATCCCCTGTAAAACTCTTTGGTTTATCTCGTCCTGGAACCATACATTCGCATACATCAATAACTTTTTTTACTTCCCACTCTTTTGTATTGAGAACAGGATCTCCAAACATTTCAACAAATCTAGATTTTACTAGTTCATCCAATAATTCTATTTGCTCTCTCTTTTTATCAATTAAAGATTGTGCTTTATCTAATACTTCTACTATTTTATTTTGCTCGTCTATTGATAATTTAGGTATAGTTATATTTTTTAATTTTTCTATAGTTAAAGCAACTTGTGCTGTTCCACTCGTCCCTTTTAAATACTGTCTTTTTATTAAATTAGATTTAAATAGATAACTTATATATTTTGTATTTATTTTATCATTATTTACTATTTGAGTTATATTGCCATCTTTATAATATAATTTTCTTCCGTCACTAACCCAAGTATTACCTATTGTTCCAACTGATGTAATTAATAAATCTCCTTTTTGAACAGATCCAAATTTTTCATTCAATTCCTTGTACTTTTCTTCTGTTATATATAATTCAGTTTCTATATCTTCATTTCTAGATAGTTCTGATATTTCTTTTCCTCTATAAAAAGGTACTCCATTATCAACATAATCACTTTGATATATTCTTTTACTAGATTTTATTTCACAAATATCACCTAATTTAATATATTCCATACTCCTACACCTCTAGCATTCTTTCTAATTCTTCAATTCCAGTAGCTATCTCACCTTCAAGCTCCTTCACTCTTCCTAAAATCACGCTCGGTGCATCGTATTCAACCTCTTCATACACAATTTCCTTGTACTTATTGATACTCAAGTCATATCCATTTTCTCTGATTTCCTCTACATCTACAAAGAAACTCTGCTCAGTTCTCTTTCTGTCCGCCTCTTTTTCAAGATTATTAAATCTTTCAACTATGTCTGGTATGTCGTTTTCATCTATTTCCGTTCTCTTGTCGTCAAGTGAGTATCCGTCAGCCTTCATATCATAGAACCAAACCTTGTCAGTTCCACCAGCATTAGTTTTAGTGAATATGATTATCGCTGTCGAAACCCCAGCATAAGGTTTAAATACTCCACTCGGCATTGATATTATCGCTTCTAGTTTCTGGTTTTCGATTATTTCTTTTCTTATCTCTTTGTGTGCTTTTGTGCTTCCGAAAAGTACCCCATCAGGCACGATTGACGCACATCTTCCACCCATTTTTAGCACTCTCAAGAATAATGCTAGGAATAGGAGTTCTGTTTTTTTAGTTTTTGTAACTTTTAATAAATCTGCACTAACTGCTTCATAGTCCAAGCTTCCTTTGAATGGTGGATTTGCAAGTACTAGAGTGAATTTTTCTTTGTCTGTATTCTGTTCTGATAGCGAGTCTTTGTACTCTATGTTAGGATTGTCCACCCCATGTAACATCATGTTCATCGCACCTATTCTCAGCATAGTTCTATCCATGTCAAATCCGTAGAACATGTCGTTATTGAAGTGATTTTTTAGTTTTGCATCTAGGAACATTTCCGCTCTGTTGTCCCTTAAATACTGCTGTGCTGACACCAAAAATCCCGCACTTCCCATTGCAGGATCGACTATTATGTCCTCTGCTTTTGGCTGCATAAGGTTGACTATCATATCTATTATGTGTCTTGGCGTTCTAAACTGCCCATTTGTTCCTGCAGTTGCCACTTTTGATAGTAAGTATTCGTATAAGTCCCCTTTTGTGTCCTTATCTCTGTCTAATTCTAGGTTGTTTATGCTGTCGACAATTTTCGCAAGCATTAAAGGAGTAGGTATTTTGAAAATAGCATCTCCCATATATTTTGCATAAGCTGATTCTTCATCACCATGAAGATTTTTGATGAATGGGAATACCTCGTTCGCCATTATGTCGTACATTTTTTCTGGATTTCCCTCATTTGAAAACTTGCTCCATCTTAGGTGCTGCTTGTCCTCTGGAAATACTCTGTCAAAATCAAGACCAAGTATTTCGGCTTCTTCCTCGTTTAGTGTTTCTGTTTCATCAAGACCTTTTATGAACAGAAGGTATGTGAACTGCTCTATGACTTCTAGTGGATTTGTAATTCCTCCAGTCCAGAAAGTCTCCCATATTTTATCGACTTTGTTTTTTAACTCGCCTGTTATCATTTTTTGTCCTCTTTCTTTTTTATTTTTAAATAATTTTATTTTTAATTTAGATAATTCTATTTTACTATGTTTTGTTGTTTTTAGCTATCTCATGTATTGTTTAATTAAAAATAACTTTTAAAATTTTTACTTATACCTTGTTGATTTGTATAATCTTTTATATTAAAATTAATCGAATTAAAATAGAAGGGTTTATAAATGGCAAAAAAATCTACATTAATAAAAATTTACTTGTGTTAAACTTTACTTTTTTATTATTATATAAAGCAGCTAATATTTATATATTTTAAAAATTATTTTTCCTTAAAATCAGTATTTCCAATGTTTTGACCATTTTGTTGACGTCAACAAAATGGTCTATAAAATCAAAAAAATTGTTTCAACCTCTACTTTAATTTATTTATATAATTTTAATTTTTAACTATTAATCTAAATAATTCGTCTTTATTTTACTCTCATTTTAGATAAATATGTATATTTTTTATTTTTACTGTCCATACTTCTTCTAGAAAGGAAGAATTTATGAATAATATACACCTTAACTTCAAAATATTTTACTTTTATTATTCACTATCCATCGGCTGATATTTCTGCCATTACTTTTTAAACGCAACAAATAAACACAAAGGAGGATATTTTAAGATTTATGACTGATGTAGAAAATTATAGTGAGATTGTTTTTGAAAAAATTAAACACTTAGACGAAAATGGAATTGAATTTTGGTATGCAAGGGATTTGCAAGTTGTATTAGAATATAAAGAATGGCGTAATTTCACTAAGGTTATAGATAAGGCTAAAGATGCTTGTATTAACAGTAATTTCAGTATTTCAGATCATTTTGAGCGTATAGACAAAACCATAGAACTTGGCTCAACTACTACTCGTAAAATTGAGGATATAAAGCTAACTAGATACGCCTGCTACTTAATAGTTCAAAACTCAGACCCAAGAAAATCAATAGTAGCTCTAGGACAGACATATTTCTCTATGCAAACTAGAAAGCAAGAAATAGCAGAGGAACTTCAGAAAAACTTTGATTCCTTATCAGAGGAGCAAAAGAGATTGGCGATAAGAAAAGATTTAAAAGAACACAACAAACATCTTGTAAATGCTGCTAGTGATGCTGGTGTAAAAACAGCTATAGATTATGCCCGCTTTCAAAATTTTGGCTACAAAGGCTTATATGGTGGACTTGATGCTAAAGGAATACATACTAAAAAAGGACTTGAAAAAAATCAGAAAATATTAGACCATATGGGAAGCACAGAGCTTGCAGCCAATCTATTCAGAGCAACTCAAACAGAAGATAAACTAAGAAGAGAAGAAATTAAAGGCAAAGAAAATGCAAATAATACCCACTTTGAAGTTGGAAAAGTAGTTAGAAACACAATCAAAGAACTTGGTGGAACAATGCCAGAAGATTTACCAACTCCAACTAAAAGCATAAAAGAACTCGAAAAAGAAGAGAAGCAAAAAAAGAAAATAAAAAAATAGTTTATTTTCTATAATCTAGCTTTTCCAATGCTTAGGCCATTTTCCTGACGTCAGGAAAATGGTCTAGTTTTATACAAGTAATTACATTCAATAAAAATATATTAATTAATCTTCAATCACTACACAATTAACTTTCTTAGAAATCGTAGTACAAGCATCTAAAGCAATAATTCCATCTGCATAATACGTATCAAAGTTGGGCTTATTGTCAAACTCACCTCCATCACCCTCATACTTACTATGACCAAAAGAACAGTGCCAATGCCCACATACAACAGTCTTTCCATCAACTTTTGCACCATAATGTGCTGCTTCCATACCGTTGATCCATCTAGCCTTTTCCCAAGACTTGATACTAGCATTTCTCCAATTTTCATCTATCTCATAACCTATTAGCTCAGTTTTGTCATACATCTGATTACAAGGAACCCAACCATGAACGAAAACATATCTATCTGTCTCAAAATAGTCTACCATTCTTGGTATAATTGTTCTAATAGACTCATTTCTGATAAGCTTTCTAGCGACATCATCAGGATTGTAATAAATTTCATCCATAGTAGAATTTGTGAGCTGACAAACTGTATCTAGTGTACCATTTGAAGAATGATGCATTTGAAAATAACTTCTATTGCTCCAACCATGTAAAAGCTCCATGAGTAAATCCTCATGATTTCCTTTGATAAGAATAACCTCATCTTTAGAAATCAAATCAAGAACAAACTCCTCTAGCTCCAAAGCCTCAGTTCCTCTATCAAACAAATCACCACAAACAACCAACTTATGTGGCTCCTTATCCTCAAAAAAGCCCTTCTGGTTCTAAAAATATATACAAATGTACTCATTTTAGATATTTCGCTCTTATTC
>SAMEA3387515__coassemble_1754_pt1 | contig 56767 bp, 56 predicted proteins | sample SAMEA3387515__metabat2_high_PE_011 | metagenome-assembled genome bin SAMEA3387515 (sample SAMEA3387515) | Felis catus | biome: Faeces | place: United Kingdom | collected 2012 | reverse complement strand
TTATAATATTAATATATATTTTTAGGATAATTTATATTATGGTATAGGAATTAGTATTTTAGCAGAGAACACATCTTTATCATACTCAATAACAAGTTCTCCGTCATATTTATCCAAAGCTCTTTTAACACTCTTTAATCCCAATCCATGTAGAGATTTATTTTTCTTAGTAGTATTTAAATTATCACCTGTAGAATCAATCTCGCCATTTGTAGTATTTGTAAGTTTCACGACAAACAACGAATCTATAGCAATTCCCCTAAGAATTATACTTGTTTCCTTGTTTTTAATCTTCAAACATGACTCAATAGCATTATCTAAAAGGTTTGAAAAAATAGTACAAATATCCTCATCCTCGATAAATCCACATTTTTTGAAGTTAATATCACAGATAAATTTAATCCTATTCTGTAGGCAGATAGTATTTTTTTCGTGTAGCAAAGTATCCAAAATAACATTACCTGTATTAAATTTATTGCTATACTCATCTAAAAGTAGCTCTACTTTTTCTATATACTCATCAGACTTATGATCATCGCTATACTTCATACAGATTATATGATTTTTCATATCGTGGTACAATTCACGAGATTTTTCTTGATTCTTATGCAGCATATCCATATAAAAGTCCTGTTTTTTGTTCTTAGAATTAAAGAATATTACAAGTAAAACTGAGAAATTAGCTACAACTATCAAAAGCAACGTTAAAATAAAAATATTGGAATTACCCAAAGAATTTTTGCTCCTTAATTCATTCATTACATTAGCCAAAATGAAAAAATAAACTGTGTTAGTAGCTACTGGAACTACAAGATAGTTTATGTATTTTTTCCAAGAGCCTTTGTTTTTATACAGATACTTATACGATAGAAAAATGTATATATAAAAGCATAGAATTAGGATAATTTTTTCAACCAATATAGAAATATATTGGTAATTGTTTTGGCTTATTACTCCTTCAAAGAACATAAAATCGTAAATACTATCTGTAATTTTAAATCCTATGTAATATGTAATCATTAAAAAAGTCCAATATAGAGCAGAGATTAAAAGACTTTTTAATGGTTTAATATCATATTCTATACTAGAGAATATGAATGAAAGAGCAGCTATAACCACAAATATTACACTTGGGTTTATACCTAAATAAAAGCTAGTTGATATTACAACTACGGTTATTACAAAAGGAAGATAATATAAATTTATTCTCTTTGAAGAAAGAGAGTCATATACCTTCTTTTGTAGAAATACGTCGATAACAAATGAAAAAAGACTTATCACTTGAAGAATAGTTAATGTTTTTAGCATAAGAAATCTCCAAGGTGAGAGGTTAAAGCAATTTTAAACTCTTTGTATTTAGGTCTACTAATAGGAATCTTGAAGTCCTTTATAGTTGCAAAATGTTGGTCTATATGGTTGACCTTATCTAAATTTACAAGATAACTATTGTGACATTTGAAGAAATTTTTCCCGTTTAACATATCTTCTAGACTTTTTAGACTCATCTTTATCGAATATTTTTCTGATTCTGTGTAGATTGTAATTTCTTTTCTAATAACCTCGACGTATAAAATATCATCTGTATTTAAAACAATCATATCTGATTTATTTTTTAGGCAGATTTTCTTGCTCCTACTGTTAAGTTCTTTTATACATAGTTCAAGGTAGTTGAACAGAAGATCTTTGTCTATTGGTTTTAGTAGATATCTAAAAGCTCTTACCTCATAGGCTTCATATACATATTCTTGAAGAACAGTGGTAAAAATTATTTCTACATTTTTATCTATTTCTCTGATTTTTCTAGCAGTATCCATTCCAGATAATTTACTCATCTTTATATCTAAGAAAATTATATCTGTATCATCTGAATAAGCATTTAAAAGTTTTTCTCCAGATGAAAATTTTTGGATGAAGTAATCTATGTTTATGCTATTTAATTTTTCTTTAATCATTTTTTCTAGTTCGTCAGCTTGGATTTTTTCATCCTCACATATTGAAATATTAAGCATAATTCTCTCCTTAAAAAATTAATTCTTCTTTACTAATTATATCATTTGTAGACCAAAGGTGGTATTATGTATAGATATCAAACAGATTAAAATATAAGGGATAAATTTTTTCAAAAATGGGTATAAATAAAAAGCAAAACAATCGAGCAAAAAAGTTATAAAATTGGTATAATAGATAGGCGTGGAAAAAGATGAGAGGTGAGTAAATGCTAAAATATTGTTCAGTTGGCAGCGGAAGTTGTGGTAACTGTCATTTTGTTGGATATAAAGATACAAATATTTTAATAGATGCAGGACTTAGTGGAAAGAGAATAACGGATGGAATAAAGGATATTGGAGAAAATCCAGACAACCTAAAAGGAATATTTATAACACATGAGCATATAGATCATATTCGTGGGGCTGGAATAGTTTCGAGAAAATTTAATATACCTATATTTGCAAATGTGGAAACATGGAGAGCGATGAAGGACAAGCTTGGAAAGATAGAGAGCAGCAATATGGTTGTATTTGAAAATGATAAAAACTATGCTATTGGTGATATAATAATAAGACCTTTTTCAATAGAGCACGATGCTGCAAACCCTGTTGGATACAATCTTTGTGCAAAGGGTGGAAGTGAAAAAATGTCGATAGCTACAGATATAGGGACAATAACTGAAAATGTTAGAAAAAATTTGTATAAGTCTAAATTAGTTGTCCTTGAGTCTAATTACGATAAGAATATGCTTTTAGCAGGTTCGTATTCTTATGCGTTAAAGAGAAGGGTAATGTCTGAGGTAGGACATCTTTCTAATGATGAGGCTGGAAAATTCTGTGTGGACTTAATAAAGAATGGAACGGAGAGAATTCTTTTAGCACACTTGAGTAAGGAAAATAACTTCCCTGAATTGGCTTACGAAACATCAAAGGGAATACTTACACAGAATAATTTTATCGTTGGACAGGATATAAAATTGGATGTACTTTTAAGAAATGATATTTCTGATGTCTACAAGGTAAATCCTTAATTTAAAAGGAAGGTAATAGTATGAATATAAATGTAATCGGAGTAGGAAAGATTAAAGAAAAGTATTTAAAACTAGGGATAGATGAGTTTAAAAAGAGATTATCAAAATACTGTAAGCTAGATATAATTGAGCTTGATGACGAAAAAGCTCCAGAAAAACTTAGTGAAAAAGAGATGATAATGGTTAAGGAAAAAGAGGGTAAAAAGATACTTTCTAAGATAAAAGACACTAGCTATGTTATTGCACTTGCAATAGATGGTAAAAATCTATCTTCTGAAGAACTTGCCGATAAGATGAGTGATTTAGCAGTTAGAGGAAACAGCAATATTACTTTTGTAATAGGTGGATCACTTGGGCTTTCTGATGAGGTGCTTAATAGAGCAGACTATAAGTTATCTTTTTCTAAGATGACATTCCCACACCAACTTATGAGACTGATTCTTTTAGAGCAGGTGTATAGAGCGTATAGAATAAATAATAATGAACCGTATCATAAATAGAAAATAAAAAACTGTCGTAAATTTATCATTTACAGCAGTTTTTTATTTTTTGTTAGACAAACTTTATTTAACAAAATATTTTGAATTTAGTTTTACAACATTAATGAAAATATAATATATAAAAGATATATCTAAAATAATTTAATATGAATTATTACACAAGGAGGAGATATTTTGAATATTTATGGATATGCACGTATTAGTAGCAAAGATCAGAATGAAGCAAGACAAGTAAAGGCATTTAAAGATATTGGAATAGATGATATTAATATATATGTAGATAAACAATCTGGAAAAGATTTTAAAAGAACTAGCTATAAAAAACTTTTAAAAATATTAAAAAATGGTGATTTACTCTATATAAAGAGTATAGATCGTCTTGGACGAAATTATGATGAAATTTTACAACAATGGAGTTTATTAACGAAAGAAAAAAATATTGATATTGTGGTTATAGATATGCCACTTCTAGATACAAGATATGAAAAAAATTTAATAGGTACTTTTTTAAATGATATTATACTACAAATTTTATCTTTTGTAGCAGAAAATGAACGAAGAAATATACGTCAAAGACAAGCTGAAGGTATTGAAATAGCAAAATCTAAAGGAGTAAAATTTGGAAGACCTAAAAAACCATTACCAGAGAATTTTGCAGAAATTATAGAAAAATGGGAAAAAAAAATTATCTCAATTAATGAGGTATTAAATCAATGTAATATTAGTGAAACAACTTTTTATCGTAGACTAAAAGAATATAGAATTTATTGTAATGAATAGCAGTATAACTATCAAAAAGTGTACCTTTTAATAGATATATTTTATAAAAAAATGATAACATGAATAAATAATGAAGTCAATATTAAAATAAAGTGTTTATTATATAAAATAGAAAAAAATAAAAAATAATATGTAAAAATTAATCTTATCAAAAAGTACACTTTTTGATAGGATTAGAAAGGAGAAAAAGAGATGGAAGCAACTATAAATTTAGGAACTAAGGAAAATGTTAGAGAGAGATTAATATCTATGACAGAACCTAAGAATGCTATTTTAGCACGTCTTCAAAAAAGTTTTATCGGTAAAAAAAGTGAAAATGTTGTATGTAGCTATAGTAGAATGCATAACCGTCACAACAGAGGATAAATTATATTAAATATATTAAGTCTGGAAAGAAGATATCTTTCTAGGCTTAATTTTTTATGGAGGTAATTATGACACAACAAGTTGATTTAAAAGTAGGATTTTCTTGTAATAACAATTGTATTCATTGTGTTGTTTCTGATAAATTTTCAGAAAAAGATTTAACATTAGAAGAAATAAAAAGTATTATTAATTTTTATATAGATAAATATGGAAAAATACAATTAACACTTACAGGAGGAGAAATTAGTATAAGAAAAGATTTTGTTGATATAATGACTTATATAGATAAGAAGAAAGAAGAAGGTTACATAACATTTGTTGATATGCAAACAAATGCTAGAATGCTTTATAAAAAAGATATGGCTGAACTTGCTTCTAAAGTAGTAGATTTCTTTTTAATTGCACTACATAGTAATATAGAAGAAATACATGATAGTATTACACGTTCAAAAGGAAGTTTTGTACAAACTAATGCAGCTATACAAAATTTAATAAATTGTGGAGCAAAAGAAAAAATAGCGATTCAAACAGTTATAAATAAGAAAAATTATACACATCTAAAGGATATTTATAAATATGTATATGAGAAATTTGGAATTAAAGAATGTAATATTACATTTCCACACCCAATAGGAGTATGTATGGATAGTGAAGTAGTTCCAAGTTATAATCAAGCAAAACAATATATAAATGAAGCATTAACATATTGCTTAGAAAACCAAATTTTTCCATATATAGAAGCAATACCATTCTGTGTATTAGATGAAGGAAAAAACAGAGAATATTTATTTGAATTTTTGAAAAAAAGAAATATTGATGTTGTAGGATATTGTGGAAAAAAAGATGGAAACATTAATTATTTAGAATTATTTGACGAAGGGCATTGTAAATATGAAGGATGTAATAGATGTAAGTATTTTTCTATTTGCGAAGGTGTATGGAAAGAACATAAAAAAATATATCCTGAGGAAAATATGATTAAATTTTTAGAAAAGGAGTAAATCAATGATAACAAATACATTTTTTTTGAGAGTTACAGCAAGTTGTAATTTAGATTGTGATTATTGTTATGTATTTAAGCATAGAGATATGTCATGGAAATATATGCCAGCAATAATTAAAAAAGAAACTGTTATAAAATTTGCTGAACGTTTAAAAGAGTATGCAGATAAATATTTATTAAAAAAGTTGAATATAATTTTTCATGGAGGAGAACCACTAGTTTGTGGAGAAAATAAAATTTTAGAATTTATTGATATAATAGACTCTATCTTAGGTAAAGAAGTACAAGTAAGTTATTCAATGCAAACAAATGGTACATTATTAACAGAATCTTTTTTAAAGATATGTGAACAGAAGAATATAGGGATATCTTTATCTATAGATGGATATAAATGTATACATGATAAACATAGAAAATATAAAAATGGAGAAGGCTCTTTTAATGATGTTATGAGAGGAATAAATATTTTAAAAAAATACCCTAGTGTATTTGAGGGGGTTATAGGGGTAATAGATCCTACATCAGAACCTGAGAAAATTTTAAGTTTTTTTGATGAGTTAAATATTGAAAATGTTGATTTATTGTTACCAGATAGTACATACATGGATTTACCAGAAGGAAGAGATAAACAGCCAGAACTATACACAAAATGGCTAATAAAAGCATTTGATTCATGGTTTTTTAATCATCAATCTATTCAATTAAGAACTTTTGAACATATTTTAATTAGCTTATTAGGAAAAGAAAGTTCTTTAGATGCATTTGGTTTAGGAAACTTAGATTATTTAACAATAGAAACTGATGGAACATATCATACATCGGATATTCTTAAAGTTGCGTATGAGAATGCATCATTTATAGGGTTTGATGTAAATGAAGGTAGTATAGAAGATGCGTTAAATAGTGAGAAAGTTAAAGAATATAATGAACTTTTAAGTGTCGGAAAACTTCCATCAAAATGTAAAAAATGTATTTACTCAGAAATTTGTGGAGGGGGATCATTACCTCATAGATATAATGAAAATACAAGATTTGATAATCCGTCTATTTATTGCAATGAAATATATTCTCTTATTAGCCATGCGTCTAATGTAGTAGAAAGTGCTCTAAATGAAGAGGATGAAAATGTATAATAATACTATAGACATATATAAAAAAAATTTACCTACTAAAAAAAATGAAGAATTAGAATTTATATATGATTATTTTGAAGCATTTGAAATTGAAAGCATAGAAATGGATGAGTATTATAAGATAAAGACTTCGGCAAAGCAATATACTTACTGTGAGGATATTGCTGAAGGATTAAAATATTTAGGAATATCGATAAATGATGTAGCTAACTATTGTTGTATTAGTAAAAATATGGCGTTATGTTTATCTGAAAATTGGTTAACTCATGCACTTGTAAATTTAATTGAAAAAAATGAACTTAACGATAAATCAATTACTATTATTCATATAGATGATCATAAGGATATGATGTCACCGTTTATAGGGTATAAGGAAGGAATTTATTACAATTTAATAACTAAAGAAGATATCAATTTTAGAGATAGCAATTCGATAAGAAAAGCTATAAAATCAGGTGCAATTACTATAGGAAGTATATTAACAGTATTTGCTTATATGATAGAGGAAATAGATATAATACATATAAAGAAAAACTTAGAGTATGAAGAATATGGTTTTACAAAAGATACCTTTATAGATTCCATAATTCATGAAAAATGTGAAAGAATATGTATAAAAAAAGATAGGGCTGCTTTTAATAGATACTATGCTATATCTGATTGGAAAAAAATCATAAAGAAAATAAAACCAGAATCTACATGTATTTTACATATAGATATGGATTATTTTAATAATCGTTATAATGCTTCAACAGATTGGATGAATAATAATGATAGACATGATCCTTCAATTAATGAGCAGAAGAAAGAAATGGATTATTTAATAGAGGGTATAAAAAAAATAAATGAAGTAACGCCAATAAAATATTTATTATTAGGAATATCGCCTTCATTTTATCCTGTAGAATATTGGGAGGAAGGAATAAATTATTTAGTTTCTAATCTTGAAAAAATAGGTATTGGAATAGGGAAAGAGATTATTAATTATTGGAGGAATGAAGAATAAAATGAAGCAAATATTTAATTTAAAAATATTTGAAGATGTACCTACTTTGTTAAAACCAGCAGATTATGTTGATATTTTATTATTTTTGATAAATAAGAAACTTACTTTAAGATTAGCTTTTAATGAAAGTAAAAGTTATAATGAAGTAATATCTTGGTGTAAAAAATATAAATTTCATTATATTATAAGTAAATCTGGATTTATGTATATTTCAAAAAAATATTTATTAGCTTGGATAACTATGAAATGTGATGATTCAACATACAATCATACCCTTATACTAGGACTTTTATTAGGGTATCCATTATGTTGTTCTAGAAAAGTAGCATCAATTGGAGAATTAGAAATAGATAACTATGAAAATGAATTAATTTCAAATAATAGTTTTGAAGAACCATATAATATTATAAATCCAAAAGGATATATTTATGGTTATTCATTTATTTCTCATGTTCCTTGTTGTGCATCATGTAATAAATCTTTAAAAATAGCTGAAAAAGCATATAAAGTAGTAAAACAGAATAAAGATAATCCGAAATTTTCTATTTGGAAGGAATATTGGTTTTGATAATAATTTTGTTTTGAATAAAAATATAGTATAGTGGTATCATAAATTATAGAGTAACTTTTTATATTTATTTTTCAAAAGGATAAAGAAGGTGCTATCACATCAACTAAAGTCGATGTGACAGCACCTTTTTTGTTGTTATTTATCTTTAACCTCTTTAAGAAGATAGAAAATAGTCATTCCTATAAAAAGATTTGAAATAATAAAAAGGAAAGCATCGAATCCTGAAACGATAAAGTACATAACAAAATTTATAGCTAATAGGATAGCCATTATAATTGTAAAAACAAATTCATTTATGTAAATAAAATCTTTGCCAATCATCATAAATATAAATCTAGAAAATTTAAAAATAATTGATACAAATATTAATACTAAAAATGTATAGTATATAGATTTTGTAGCAAAGAAAGATGATGATGGCGAATATTCTAATCCACCTCTAAAAAAATCAGAAACAAAGATTACAAATAATAATAGAACTGCTATTAAAGCTCCTGATTTAATATCAGAAATTCTTTCATTAGGAATTTCAGATTTAGGATTGTTTATGTCTTTAATAATAAATTTCATAAAATCACCTTCAGGCTATTTTCACTTTAATTATGTAATGTTTTATGTGAAAAATATTTTATTCTAATTAATTATTTTTATCCTATATTATCTTTTATCAGATTATAAATTAAAATTCCTATGAATAAAATAGGGAATATCAAAAGATACATATTAAAACCATTGTAAACAAAGTTAATACCAAAATTTATCAATAGTAAAACTGATAATATTGCAATAAATACATTATCATTTATGAAACTAAAATTTTTACCTAAAATCATAAATATAAATCTTAAAATACCAGAAATTGATACTATGAAAAGCAATGCTAAAAACAGATAGTAGATAGATTTTGTCATAAAAAAATGTGAAACTGTTGTATAGTTGAGTTCTTTTTTAATATACCATAGGCAAATAATGCTATAGGTAAAAGAGAGAAAACAGCTTTATTTTTGATTTCTGAAATTCTTTGTTTAGGAATTTCAGATTTAGGATTGTTTATATCTTTAATAATAACTTTCATAAAAATCACCTCTAATCTATCTTTACTATTTTTAATTTTTTGGAATCTTTGTAAACAGATATAGTCTATTTATTCAACTTCATATTTTTGAAAATCCTTATAATAGCTGCAACTACTAAAGATCCAACCAATATATAGAAGAACGAATTAACTTCTTTTCCTAAAGCTATATCTAATACAACATTTATTGCTAAAAAAAGAACCAACAAAGCGCTAAATGTATCAGAGCTAATAAACGTAAAATTTATTCCCAGCTCCATAAAAATAAATCTTAAAATGCTAGAAAAACATGTTAAAAATATTAATCCTAAGATAATAACTGCAATAATTGGATATGCGAAAAATGACATTGTATCTGCAGTTAAAAATACTTCTAACACAAAACCACCATAAGCTAAATCAGAGAAAAATAACAGTAGAATTATTGTAGAAAATAATGCTAATGTTCGCACTTCTCCTATCTTTTCATCTGGAATATTTGATTTGGGTTTATTTATATCTTTTGTAATGAATTTCATATTACTCAACCCCTTTATTCTTTTGTTTATTAGATTATACAATATATTTTTATACTTAATTATTTTTAATTTCTTTGAATACATAATAAGCTGTAACTAGAACAAATACTGCTGAAATTGCAAAAAGCTGGAAATTAAATCCACTAGTAGCTAAACTTATTACAAAATTTACTATAAGTATTGCTGATACTATTACAAGTAATACAACATCATTTACAAAAGTAAAATCTTTCCCCAATTTCATAAATACAAACCTAAGAACTGATGCTACTAAATTGATGATGAGTAAAGCTACAAATGTGTAGTAAACAATCTTTGTAGTCAAGAATGAAGAGATATTCTCAAAAATAAAACCATCATTTGAGTAATCAGTTACAATTAATATTAAAAATAAGAGTGATCCAATAGCATTGTAAGATACGCTGCTAAGTCTTTTTTCTGGAATTTCATCTTTATTTGTGTTTATATCTTTTAATAAAAGCTTCATAATTATCAGCTCCTTTGTATTATTGTTTACTAGATTATACAATATTTTTTGATATAAAAATCATTTTTTTTGTTTTGTAATAAATCTGTAATAAATAATAAAAATTTAATTAAAAAACTCCAGTTTGTATAGTATAATGGAAAAGACTATATTAAAAAACGGAGGAAATTAAAAAATGGAAAATTTACCAAATTGCCCTAAATGTAATTCAGAATACACTTATGAAGATGGAAGCCTTTTAGTTTGTCCAGAATGTGGATACGAATGGAATCCAGAAACAACTGTGGATGAAAGCGTGATAAAAGACGTAAATGGAAACGTATTAAACGACGGAGATTCAGTTACAGTTGTTAAGGATCTAAAAGTTAAAGGAAGTTCTTCTTCTATAAAAATAGGAACTAAAGTTAAAAATATAAGACTAGTTCCAGATGCTGCGGATGGACACGATATAGAGTGTAAAATAGATGGATTCGGAGCTATGAAATTAAAATCAAGTGTTGTAAAAAAAGCATAATAAGATTTATATTAACGTAGAAACCAAAAAAATCTATAAAAATTCAACTTAATAAAATTAAGTGTTAAAAATTAAATAAGAACGAATAAAAATATTGAAAAATACAGTCTAATATACTTTTAGACTGTATTTTTATTTTTTTAGAAAATTCCGTTTATTCAATTCTAATTCTTTATAATTTCAAAAATAGTAACAATTTTGTTTTTGTTAGTTAAGATTACTATTGCAACAAAAGGGTATATGTGTATAATAGAGAGATTGTAAGGGAAAATTGCAGTTATCTCTAAATAAAAATGAAATCCCGGGAGTAGAAAATTTAATAGCTTTAAAAGTTAGGAAGATTTAAAACTATTCGATGAGGTGGTAGAGATATGAGAAAAAATAAAAACAAATTAGTGGCAGTTATTATGGCATTTGGAATGACTATTGTGCCTATAACTCAAGTAAATGCAATGGAAATAGGCAATATAGATGAAATAGTAGAAAGCAAAACGGATACTTCATATTTTGGTGATGATTACGAGGAAAGCTCATCATTTGAAATAAGGAATGAATTAGATCTTAGAAAATTTGCTGAGATGGTAAATTCTGGAAAAGATTTTGCTGGCAAAAAAGTAGTTATACCTAAAGAAATAGAAAAAATAGAACTTTCTGGAGAATGGAGTCCAATAGGAAAGGCTAGAATAGATATACATAATGGTAAAAATTACTCTGAAAGCGAAAGAAGTTTTAAGGGAGAATTTGACGGAAATGGATGCGAAATCTCTGGATTAAGACTAAAAAATATATATGCTGATTCAAATACTTTAGGCTTATTTGGAGCGATAAGAAATGCAAAAGTTGGGAATTTAGTATTCACAGATGTAAATATAGATATAAAAGATTTAGCTCAGAGTGATCAAAATTTACAGACTAGTACAGGAACAGCAGTAGGTGTATCACTTGGAGAAAGTGATGTACATGATGTAACTGTAAAAAGTGGAAATATTTCAATTGGAAGTGGAGCTGCGGTTGTAGGTATGGCGGTTAATTCGGGAAATATTTATAACAACATAAATGAAGTAGATGTCAATACAAATCAAAATGAAGCTATATTAGGTGGAATAGTTGGAAAAGCATACTATATAGACTCTAATATAGATATAAATAATAATATAAATAATGCAAATATTGGCTCTTATGGGGGTATTAAAGAAAATGAAAAAGCCAGTGTAACTGGCGGAATAGTAGGATTTTCATCAGCTAATGTTTTTGAAAATGAAAATATAGCTCCAGAAAATATAAAAGAGTCAAACTCAGTTATATCTGGTGGAATAGTAGGGATACAGACAACATATGGAGATGTATTCTTGAATAAAAATAGTACTATTATAACAGCAGATAGATTTGCAGGTGGAATAATTGGATTGATAAGCTACAACAACCATGGTGATGAACGGAAAATAGGTAAAATATCAGTAAAAGAGAATAAAAATAGCGCAGATGTAATATCTAATCACGATAGAGGAATAGTAGGTGGGATAGTTGGTCAAATCTACAATACTGCTGATGTTTCTATAAATACTAACACAGCGAGTAAAATAAGCGGTGGTGTAAAAGGGTATTCAGCTGGAATAGTTGGAAATATGATATTTGGCGATAACTACTTATTCTCAAATGATGATGAATTGAATATATATGTTCACGAAAATATAAGTACTACAGATATTTCAAACTTAATTGGAAACAAAAATCGTATAAATCTATATGCTAATGGAGAAAATATAGAAAGACATTTTATCTCTGAAAATAATTCAAATGAAATAAAATTGGTACAGAACGAGGATCAAGATAAAAAATCAAATGATATGGAAATAGATGAAGATAAGTTTGAAGAAGTAACTAAAGAAGAAAATAAGATTGATAAAGATAAAGAAATAGAAAAAGACAAAGAAGTAAAAGATGAGAAGGTAAATTTTGAGAGTCAAAAGATAATTGGAAAAGATAGATACGATACTGCAGCTAAGGTAGCTACTAGTTTAGGTAAATACAACAAAGCGATATTAGTAAATGCAGAAAATAGTATGTCAGACGGACTATCGGCAGCAGGTTTATCTGGAAAAGAAAAAGCTCCTATACTTCTAGTTAAAAGAGATAGTATTCCTCAGAGTACTTTAGAAAAATTAAAAAATGTAGATAAAGTATATATAATAGGTGGAAATAACGCTATAAGTGAAAATGTTGAAACTGAACTAAAAAGCTTAAAAAATATAAAATCTATAGAAAGATTAGCAGGAAAAGATAGAGTAGAAACATCTAAAGCAGTAGCAAGAGAGATAAAAGAGTACTCAAAAGCATTTGTTGTAAATGGATATAAAGGTGAGGCAGATGCTATGTCAGCATCGCCATTAGCTGCAAAATACAAAGCACCGATAATTTTAACAAATGGGAAAAATATTGAAGTAGATAAAAAAGATGTAGAGTATTATGTAATAGGTGGAGAAGCTGTTGTAGATAATAGTATAGTAAAAGAATTATCAGCAACAAGAATATCCGGAAAAGATAGATATGAAACAAACAGAAAAGTTATAGCTAGATTTTATAAAAATAAAAGCAAACTTTATATAGCAAATGGAAAAACTCTTGTAGATGCACTTACTAGCTCAAACTTGGCTAAAGAGGATGGAATAGTACTTGTATCTGAAAATACGGATAATAGTATATTAAATGGGAAAAATATAATCCAAATAGGTGGTATGAACTTCAAAATAAAAAAATAAAATAAAAATTTTAAAAAATATCTCAAAAACTTCCCCAAAATAAAACCTCCCTCTGTATTGTATAGTGAAAAGAAAAAAGAAAGCAAACTTACATAGAATATTCTATAAATGCAAAGGGAGGAAAAGAAAATGACAAAGAGAAGTTTAGTATTAGGATTAGCAGGAGTTTTATTAATAAGTGGATTATCATTTGCAGCAACTCAGGAAGGTGGAAAAACAATATCTCAGGCAGATGCTGAAAAAATAATGCTTAATAAAATACCTAATGGGAAAATAGAAAAAATATATTTAGATGAAAGAGATAGAGAGTATAAAGCTATAGTTAAAAAGGGAAATGAAGTATATGAAATAGAAGTAGATTCATTAAATGGAAATATAACTGATTTTGACAAAGAATACGTGGAAAATCAGAATAATAACAATTCTAGCAATCAGGGTAATCAAAACAACAATCAGAACAGTAATCAGAATAATAGCCAAAACAAACCAAATAATGACGATAGATACGATGATAAAGACGATTATGATGACAAGTACGATGACGATAGATATGACGATAAAGATGATTGTGATGATTACGATGATAGATACGACGATGACCATGACGATAAATATGATGATGATAGACATGATCACGACGACCAAGATGACTTCGACGATTGCGATGAAGACTAATCAAAATAAATATCGATTATAAATGTAGAAGATAGATGCTGCTTTTCATATAAACCCTAACATAAAAGAAGGTAGTTCCAAATTGGAGCTATCTTTTTTTTACAAAAATATAAAAAAATTTTTGAATAGAGTTATTGTAAAAAAGTATATAGATATAAAAAATATATCGCTATAGGAAAACTTTATTTTCAAAGGTTAGATGTCTTTTTGAGTGTTTTTTGATTTCAATAATGAGGGTAAAATCTAAAAAATAAAGCGAAAAAGTGGCTAAATTTTAATATTCTGTTAAAAATTATGCTTTTTAAAAGCTGTATTTTGTGATAATATTAATCATGAAAGACGTTTAAAAAACTAGACATAGCCGGGGATAAAAAAGAAACAAAAAAATTTTTAGTGTAGCTATTGATATTTTTTAAACAAATATGATATAGGTTAAAATAATATATAATTATCTGAATAAAAAAATTTAAAAATAAGGAGGAAGTCTTATGATTTATTCAGCAGAAGTAAACAATATGTGTACAATAAAAAAAGGACCAAACCACGGTCCAGCTCCAATTCCAGAAGAAGGAAAATGGGTAAAAGTTAAAGAAGTAACTGATATAAGTGGATTAACTCACGGTATAGGTTGGTGTGCTCCACAGCAGGGTGCTTGTAAATTAACTCTAAATGTTAAAGACGGTATAATAGAAGAAGCATTAGTTGAAACAATAGGATGTTCAGGAATGACTCATTCAGCAGCTATGGCATCTGAAATATTACCAGGAAAAACTATATTAGAAGCATTAAATACTGACCTTGTATGTGATGCTATAAACACTGCAATGAGAGAAATATTCTTACAGATAGTATACGGAAGAAGCCAGACTGCTTTCTCTGAAGGTGGACTTCCAGTAGGTGCAGGTCTTGAGGATTTAGGAAAAGGTCTAAGAAGCCAGGTTGGTACTATGTACGGAACATTAGCTAAAGGACCAAGATACCTTGAAATGGCTGAAGGTTATGTAACAAGAGTAGGTCTTGACGAAAACGACGAAATAATAGGATACGAATTCGTTAACCTAGGAAGAATGATGGAAATGATAAAAGGCGGAAAAGACGCTAACGAAGCTATGGAAGCTGCAAAAGCTACTTACGGAAGATTTAACGACGCTGTTAAATACGTAGACCCAAGACACGAATAATATCTATAAGGAAGGTGAAAATAATGGCATTATTTGAAAGTTATGAAAGAAGAATAAACCAGATAACTCCAGTTCTAGAAAAATACGAATTAGGAACTTTAGAAGATTGTAGAGAACTTTGCAAAAGCAAAGGATTTGATCCATATGAAATAGTAAAAGAAACTCAGGCTATAGCATTCGAAAATGCAGGTTGGGCATACACTTTAGGTGCTGCAATAGCTCTTAAAAAAGGATGCACAAAAGCAGCAGATGCAGCTGAAGCTATAGGTGAAGGACTTCAGGCATTCTGTATACCAGGTTCTGTTGCTGACAACAGAAAAGTTGGTTTAGGACATGGTAACTTAGGTGGAATGTTATTAAGAGAAGAAACTGAATGTTTCGCATTCCTAGCTGGACACGAAAGTTTCGCAGCAGCAGAAGGTGCTATAAAAATAGCTGAAAAAGCTAACAAAGTTAGAAAAAAACCTCTAAGAGTTATATTAAACGGTCTTGGAAAAGACGCTGCTTACATAATATCTAGAATAAACGGATTTACTTATGTTCAGACTCAGTTCGACTACTACACAAGTGAATTAACAATAGTAAAAGAAACTCCATTCTCAAACGGAGACAGAGCTAAAGTTAAATGCTACGGTTCTGATGATGTTAGAGAAGGTGTTGCTATAATGCATCATGAAGGTGTTGACGTATCTATAACAGGTAACTCAACTAACCCAACAAGATTCCAGCATCCAGTTGCAGGAACATACAAAAAAGAATGTATAGAACAGGGTAAAAAATACTTCTCAGTTGCTTCAGGTGGTGGAACAGGTAGAACTCTTCACCCAGACAACATGGGAGCAGGACCAGCTTCTTACGGTATGACAGATACTATGGGAAGAATGCATTCTGATGCTCAGTTCGCAGGATCTTCATCAGTTCCAGCTCACGTTGAAATGATGGGTCTTATAGGAATGGGTAACAACCCAATGGTTGGTGCAACAGTTGCAGTAGCAGTTGCTGTTGAAGAATCAAACAAATAATAATTGATTGATAATGATTGATTAATATAAAAAGCAGTCTGTATTTTACAGGCTGCTTTTAGTTTATACAAAACAGGAAAAGGTTTGACTTGTGTATTTTACATAGGTAGAAATAAGCTAGGGATTAAATACTTTTAAGAGGGGAGAAGTTATATGAAAAAAGCGGCATTTTTTGACGTAGATGGTACGTTAATAGATTGTACAATAGGAATTATGGATATAAGTGATAGAGTAAAAAAAGCTATAAAAGATTTTCAGAAAGCTGGAAATGTAGCATTTGTATCTAGTGGTAGACCTTATGCTTTCTTAAATAAAGAGCTACTAAACTTTGGATTTGACGGATTTGTATTAGGTAATGGAGCTCAGGTTTTAATAAACGACGAAACAAAATTCTTTAGTGGAATAGATAAAGAGCTTGTTAAGGAAGTAGTTTCAAACTGTGAGAGATTAAATATAGACTATTGCCTACAGGGACCAAAATACAGCTACCTAAAAAAAGAGTTCACTAGATTAGTATCATACTACAGAGAATACGGGATAACAGATGATTTCTTAGAATACAATTTTGATATAGATGATGTAGATGTATTTAAGATAGAGATGCTTCCAGTAGATGAAGAAGGATGCAAATACTGTGAGTCATTAGATCAGGGAGAGTTTAATTGTTTTAAAAACTATCCAGGTGAAGTATATGAAATGTATCCAGTGAAAAATTCTAAAGGCGAAGGTCTGTTAAAGACTATAGAGCTTGAAGGTGTAGAATTAAAAGATTCTTATGCTTTCGGTGATGGAAGAAACGATATAGAGATGATACAGACTGCAGCTCATGGTATAGCTATGGGAAATGCAGTACCAGAGCTTAAAGAGGTAGCGAATGAGTTTACTGATGCTATAGCAGATGATGGGATTGCTACTTACTTAGAAAAAATATTATAAGGAATAAAGTTATAAGGGACTACCGAAAAAATTTTCAGTAGTCCCTTTTTGAATATTAATTATATTTAAAATAAAAAGTTATCTAATATATCATTACTGAACCAGGAGGAATTTCATTTACATCGCCTAGTATTTCAGTTGATAATGGACTAGTAGAGAATGTAGCGATAGGAACCCAAGGATTGTCAGCACTATTTTCATAATCATCTGCTGTTGCAAAACAGATTTCTACTTTATTTCCCCATTGGTGCATATATAAGTATAAAGGAGGATTATGTCCAACTGTTTTTACTATAAAATCATTATAGTATGGATAGCGGTAATCAGTTAACTCATATTTAAATTTAAATCCGAAAATAGTCATATAATTTTCGTCTATACTTAGGCAAATATCATCATCTCTATAATAATCTCTATAAGCATAATCAGGTATAGTTATATTTTTGTATAAAGTTATATTAGATATATATTTACCATTTTTATAAATATAATCTAATAAAGTATTTCCATTAAATATAAATTTGTGTTTTTCTAATCCATCACCGTATTCATGATGATAATAAAAATCTAAATAATATGTGTTATTTTCTATTTTAGTTACTTTATATTTTATAGGATCGTCATATCCTTTGATATAATTAGTGGATATTCTATAGTAATCACCGTAACTATAGTAATTATTTTTATTACCATTTTCTCCTGTACCTTTGTATTTAATATACCAAGTAGTTAAAGCATTAGTAGGTAGTTTTAATTCAGCAGGTTTTATTCCCTGAAGCTCTTTTACTTCTTCAAAGGCACTTTCATTTCCGTTTCCACCTACTCTAGTAACGATGCCGATTTCCTTGCTTCCAACAACATTTCTCTGACTAGAGCTTAAACTATTAGAAACTATAAGAACTGGAGAGCTGTTTTTAGCAGCAAGTACACCTACTGCAAGAGCATCTATTAACTGACCAGTATTTTTTGATCCATTCTTTGCTACGTATATATTGTTTAAGCTATTGCTAGGATAGAAATTTTCTATTACCTTAGCATTTGTATCATTTCTATTTGAGCCACTTACTCTTTCTGCTTCAGGAAGAGAAGACATTACATAATTTGGAACTGCCTTATCTCCACCTATAACGTATGATTTTTCAATTCCATTAGAATATATAAATTCTTTAGATAGAGCAACTCCAGATTTTGGATTTGAAAGGATTATTGCCATATCTTTTTCGGCTGCAACTGATGCTATACTAACAGCATCTGCAAGACCTGTATTTCCATTTACAACAGCTATTGTTTTTACAGGATTTAATTCATTTATCTTCTTTGCAATAGCTAGAGCAGTTGTTTCTCTACTACTGCCTGCTATTCTATAAGTTCTTCCAGAAATCTCAGCAGATAAATCATCTGATAGTACAGATTCGCCACCTATAAGATAGATATTTGTTGCGCCGAGTCTTTCTATTTCTGATTTTGTAGTACTGTTTAGCTTATTTTTACCTGTAAGTAGGATTGGTGCATTTAATTCTTCTGCAAGTGGTGTTGCAGCTAATGCATCTGCTATTGCAGAGTCATTTACAAGTACAACATTTTCTGAAGAACTCCAACCCTTTTGACTTACTTGCACAGCAGTACTGTGTCTGTTTGAGCCTGCCAATACTTGTTCAGTAGCTGCAGCTTCAGATGAAATAGGATTTGCAGAGTATACACCTAGAACAAGTGCCGCAGAAAGCAGAACTGATGCAGATTTTTTAAATCTCATAAAATCATCTCCTCAAAATAATCTATTAGAAATCTCAGTTAGATTTTCTAATCATAAAGAAAAATACATAAATAGCAAGGCATACAAATAGCATATTGAAAATCAATAGCGGAGTTGTATAAGAGCTATTTATAATAGAAAATGGCATAATATACGGTATTAACAAAATAATAGCCAATAATATACCTATTATAACTGATACGATATGTATTGATTTATTGCTCAAAACAACGATTGATATAAATAATAGGAAACAAAGTGCATAAGCAATTCCTATAAAAATATGGAAGTTGCTTTCCATATTTTGAAATGCATCCAGAGCAATTCTGTACATATATGAAAATACTAAAATTACAATAGGGAATAAAGCAGTATATATATTTTTAAAAATAATATTTATTTTTTTATACATTAAAAACCTCCTAATAAGAAGATTATATATTTCTGAACATAATTACCAAAGTATAAGTTAGCTTTTATTAACTCTGATAAAAATTACCTTTTTATTTTAATATAGCACAAATTATTTGAAAAGATACGTTTTATCAAAACTTGTAAAGAATTGTCATTATTAAAAAAGTGCTGCCACAAAAGAAATAATGTTTTGTAGCAGCACCATCTTGTATTTAAATTAAATTGTATCAATGCTATATGTAGCTCTAAATTTATTATATTCTCTAAGAAGTCCTTCATACTCTAGTGTTAGCCCTTTAAGATTATAGAAATCATTTGGCTGAACAGTGTAAAATGGTTTGTTTAATAACTTAATTCCACTTTTACTAAGCATATCTGCTGCAAATGTAGAGCAGACATATCCAAACTCAGGCTTTCTACCAAGACCAAGTGGTATAGCTATTAAAGAGATTAAATCATAGCTATAAAGAGATTTAACTGATTTAATTTGATTTATATTAGTTCTAAGTTTTTCGTATTTATCGTCGTCTATTTCTAGAGAATACACTCTACATATAGTGTTTTTCTTTATTTCATAAAGACCTTTATCTATTCCCTCTTCAACAAATCCAGCTACTAGAGGATTTTTAGGATTAATTCTTCCAAAAGCGTACATTGTTTCCAAACTATCATCAAGAGAAATAGAAATATGTGAATATGGTTTTCTAGTGATCGTACTTATTAAATGGGCAAGCACTGTACCTGTATATGTAGAAACTATATATATTTTTTTCATAACGATCACCTCCATTGTAAATTTATCGTATTTATAAAGTAATTACTTTCTATATTTATATTATGTTCTTCAAATCTAAAAAAATTCATAACACAAAATTAAAAAAAGTCTAAAGAAAAAAGCAATTTTTCTTAAAATCTATTTTAATTAAGAGTTTTTTGAAGACGCATACTCACAAATAATACTTTAAAAATAGTTAAAAGTCAAGAATTATAAGTGACTGAAATATTACAGTTATGAAATATTTAAGTTTAAGTAATGACTATTTTGTTAATATATAAAAAAATTATCCAATAGATTTATGAAATAATGTATAATGAAAAATAAGATAAAGCATTGTATAATGAATGATAATAATTATGCATAAGATAAACATTTTAGATATATGGGAGGAGACATATATGATGAATAAAAAAGCCATGTCGGTAATCACAGCAACTGCAATAGCGATAAGTGCAACTCCAATTGCATTTGCTGATACTGGATTGAGCATAAAGGATAAAGATACTTCTATAAATCAAATAGAGCCAACAGACGAGTTTAAAGAATATATTGAAGATGTAGAAAATGGAACAGTAGACAAGACAGAACGAGTTCCGATGCCATTTGATGTAGATGGAACTCGTGTTTCTGGAAGTGTAGCTAGAAAAAGTAGATATCTTCCAAAAGGTTACGATCCAAGACAATTGGGAAAGGATACTGCAGTTAAAGACCAAGAAAATCTAGGGGTTTGCTGGGCATTTGCAGGAATTGCAGGGATGGAGTCTTATCTTGCCACAAACGGATATGGACAAACTGATTTATCAGAAGAACATATGAGATGGTGGGCAAAAGGCGGAACAAATGGATGGAATGTTGGAGATCAGGAAGGAACTTCAAATCTTCTATCTATGGGATATTTTACATCTGGTGACGGACCAAAACTTGAATCAGAATTAAAGTATAATACTCATGACACAAAACCTTCAAATATGAATACTGCAAAAGGTATAGATTACGATGTAACTGACACTATATTTATAAAAAATAATCAGTCAGATATAAAAAATGCTATATCAAAATACGGCGGCGTAGTATCTGGGTATGGAAACTTTTCTGAATACACAAGCAAGGATGAAAATGCCTACTATGTAGATTACAATATAGGTCAGAACCACGCTGTTACTGTAGTTGGTTGGGATGATAGCTATAGTAGAGATAATTTCACAGGAAAAGTTAAGCCTGAACACGATGGAGCTTGGCTAGTTAAAAATAGTTGGGGAAATTATAACTCAGAGGGAGGATATTTCTGGGTATCTTATGAAGATAAAACACTTCTTCATGCAGGTGATAATTACTCAATAAAAAATGTAGCTAAAAAAGGAAATAGAGTATACCAGCTTGAAAAAGGTGGATATGTTGAAATGGGAGGAAAAAACATAGTTATAGCAAACGTATTTAACTTCAACGGAAATAATGAAACTATTGAAGGTATAACAATAGGAAATACAACTTTAGGAAGTAAATACGAAATATACTATGCTAAAGTTAAAAATGGAGTTCCTCAGAATAGCAACTTAAAATTACTTGCATCTGGAACATTAAATGAAACAGGGTATGTTACTGTTCCTGTAGACTCTGTACAGGTTCCAGCGGGAAAAGGTGCAATAGTATTAAAAATGCAAAATGATAAAATGGCGACTATACTTACAGATGGAAATACAGGAAATGTAAGTTGGTTTAAAGCTAATGCTAATAAGGGAGAGAGCTTTAAGCTAGTAGATGGCAAGTTTGTAGATATTAACTCTGGAAATAGTAGTAAAATGAATTTTGCTATAAAAGCAGTTACAAAAGAAAATCTAAATCCAAATGATATAATAGGATCTAATAGATATGAAACAGCAGTTAAAACAAGTCAAAGAGGTTGGAGCAGTGCAAATACTGCAATAATTTCTAATGGTGGTGCGATAGTAGATGCACTTGCTGCAACACCACTCGCAGCATACAAAGATGCACCAGTATTATTAACAGAAAAAAATAGTCTAAAAGATGTTACTAAGGAAGAATTAAAAAGACTTGGTGTAGGAAAAGTATATATAATCGGTGGAGAATCTGTAATATCTAAAAATGTTCAGTCACGGATAAAAAGTATGGGAATTTCTGTTGAGAGAATATCAGGAAGCGATAGATATGCAACTGGTGTAGCTATAGCAAATGAGATGAAATCAGAAGGTGCTGCAATAGACCAGGTAGCTGTTGTAAATGGTGTAAGTGGACTTGCAGACGCAATAAGTTTTGGTGCAGCAGCAGGACAGAAAAATATACCAATAATACTATCTAATAAAAAAGGAGAAACTCCAGGTGCTGAAAAAATTCTTTCTGACTCAGCAATAGAAAAAACTTATATAATAGGTGGGAAAGCAGCTGTTCCAGAGGGTGTAGAAGTTTCTCTAAAAAACCCAGAAAGAGTTAGTGGTGCAAATAGAAGCGAAACAAATGCAGCTATAATTAAAAAATTCTATAATCAGTCTAGTTTTGAATATGTTTTCGTTGTTAAGGATGGTTTAGAAGGACAGGATAAATTAATAGATGGTTTATCAGTAGGGGCATTTGCAGCAAAGAAAAACTCTCCAATAGTATTAGCAGGAAAAAATCTATCTACTGGACAGAAATCAGCATTATTAGGGAAAAGTGTAGAAAAAATTTCACAGGTTGGTGGAGGATCTAACGTAACAGTGACTTCACAGCTTAGAAATTTATTCAAATAAATTAGTAAATTAATTAAAATTAAATAATAAACAAATAAAAAAGGGGCTATATATTATATTAAAAAAGCTATATACTATGTAGTGGAGAGTTAAAGTATTCAGAGGATTTAAGGGGGTAAAAATTTTGAGAGAAAATCCAGCAATGAGAATTTTATTCTCACTACCAGTATTTGTTCTTATATTCTACAAAAGCTATAACTTTGAATTAAATAAAAACTCTATGATATTTACAGGTGTGTATTTAGCACTTATCATAGCAGATTTATCTTATTTCTATTACAAGGTTAAGAAAAGAGAAAAAGAAGAAGCTGCAAAGGCGCCAAAGAGTGAAAAAGAAGCTATAAGAATTAGAGAACAAGAAAAGAGTAAGAAAAAAAAGAAGAAAAAATAAAGAAATTAGACGGTTATCTATCGAATTATAGATTTGATTGATAGCCGTTTTTTCGTATATAGGAAAAAAGTATGTTTAGTAAGAAAAATTTGATTATTTGAACTCTATTTTGTTGATAAAAACAGATAATATTGATAACATATATAATGTAGAATTATTTTTAAAAAAAGACTAAAAACTTATCCTATAGATGGTTTATTTTACGAATGGAGGAACGAAAATGCTAGAGTTAAAGAATGTGTTCTTTAATGTTGTAGATGAAAACGGAGAAGAACGCAATATAATAGATGATTTAAGCATTAATTTTGAAAAAGGAAAACTGTATGTTATAACTGGTCCAAATGGTGGAGGTAAGTCAAGTCTTGCCAAAGTTATAATGGGTATATCAGAAGCATCAAAAGGACAGATACTTTTAGATGGAGAAGATATAACAGAAAAATCTATAACAGAAAGAGCAAAAATGGGAATAGGATATGCATTCCAGCAGCCACCTAGAATAAAAGGTATGACTGTAGAAGATTTATTAAAATTAGCTCATGGTGGAGATCTTCCAAAAGAAGATTGTTGCCAGTATTTAGCAGCAGTTGGTCTATGTTCAAAAGAATACCTAACTAGAGAAGTGGATAACTCTTTATCTGGTGGGGAAATGAAGAGAATAGAAATAGCTACTTTATTTGCAAGAGATTTAAAAGTATCTATATTTGACGAGCCAGAAGCTGGGATAGATTTATGGAGCTTTGGTAAATTAAATGAAAGCTTCCAGAAAATGCACGAAGAAAAAGACCAGACTATAATAATAATATCTCATCAGGAAAGAATACTAGAACTTGCTGACCAGATAATAGTATTAGAAGATGGAAAAATAAAAACTAGTGGAAGCAAAGATGAGATATTACCTGAAATATTAAACCAGGTAAATGGAACTGTATGTGAAATACAGGGAAAGGCGGTTTACAATGGATAGAGTGGATTTAGACTTATTAAAAGAAGTTGCCGATATGAGAATGGGTAATCCAATTCTTGGGGCATTTAATATAAGAAAAAATGGTGAAGGTATAGAAAGAAGATCTACTAAAGACGTAGATATAATACCTAAAACAGATAAACCAGGTATAGATATAATAGTAAAACCAAATTCTAAACCAGAAGATGTTCATATACCAGTAATAGTTACTCAGTCTGGATTTAGCGATAAAGTATACAACGACTTTATAATAGGAGAAAATGCAGAAGTAACTATAATAGCTGGTTGTGGTATACACAACTGCGGTTGCGATGATAGTCAGCATGATGGTATACATAGATTTGTTCTTAAAAAAGGAGCAAAATTAAAATACACTGAAAAACATTATGGAGAAGGAACTGAAGGTGGAGGAAAGAGAATCCTAAATCCTGTGACAATAGTTGAAATGGAAGAAGATTCATACTGCGAAATGGAAACAGTTCAGATAAGAGGAGTTGACTCTACTAAGAGAGATCTTGAAGCAACTTTAGGTAAAAATGCAAAAATAGTTGTTCTTGAAAGATTATTAACTCACGATGACCAGTTTGCTGAATCTAATATGGAAGTTGTACTTGAAGGAGAAGATTCTTCAGCTCAGGTTATATCTCGTACTGTTGGACAGGACAATTCTGTTCAGGTATTCAATCCAAGAGTAATAGGGGAAAATCAGTGTTCAGCACATGTTCAGTGCGACTCAATACTTATGGGAAATGCTAAGATAAGTTCAATACCAGAAATATCTGCAGAGCATCCAGATGCTATGTTAGTTCATGAAGCTGCTATAGGTAAAATAGCTGGGGATCAGATATTAAAATTAATGACTCTAGGTTTAACTGAAGAGGAAGCAGAACAGCAGATATTAAATTGTTTCTTAAAATAAATTGAAGAATAATATTTAGGGATGTCAGATTTTTATGGCATCCCTTTTTTTACGTCAGCGTGGCAGCCAAGTGTGTATTCTTTGTTTTTTTCTATATTGTGTAATATTGTTACCCCATTAGCTTTTATTTCTACAGTTTTTTCTTCTTCACCAGAAGTTTGATGTAGTGAAACCGCTATGTCAAAGTCGTTTCTGTTTTGGATAGTTAATAGTCCTGTTTTTGATATGATTTTTTCGTTGCTGTAGGTAACTATATAGTTGTTTTCAGTGGATTCTTCTGCACATGCTACTGAGCAATCCCATTTTGATAGTTCTTCGTTTTGTTTTGTACATGCAACTAATGAAAATATAAGTGGGACTATTAGTAAGATTGATAGAAATTTTTTCATAATAATTACTCCTTATTGGGGTAGAAATATTGTTTTCTATATTATATATTTTTTTTATTTTAATGTAAGTATTTTAGAGTGATTGTAATGATATTGTAATTTATATAGAAAGGATTACAGAATAATTACAAATATTTGAAATATATTGAAACTTTATTTTTTTTGCTTAGAATAGTATATAAATAATAGCGAACTTTATTTAAAAGGAGGGATTTGCATGGGCAAAATCAATCAGTTTAAGGTAATTGTTTTGGTAGTTATTTCAGGGTTAATTTATTTTATCCCACAGAGTATAGTAAAGAACGGTATATTTTTAAATCCAGAACAAATGGGATTAATTTTTAGTGCGATAAGTATGTTGTTAATACTATTCATTTGGGCGTTGTTTATAATCTTTTTCAAAGGTTTTGATGAGTAAGTAGTATAGTCTATAAAATATAAATTTATATAATAAAAATAAATCAATATGATAAACTTAAAAAAATAATAAAAATTTTCGGAAAAAACAGCTTTTTTTGTTTGAGTTTCTAAGAATTTATTGTTATACTAAAGGAGAAAGGTTTTCTACAGATAATCTGCGAACCTTAAATTTATATTTTTTTAATGGAAGGTGTAAAAGTTATGAAAGAAAAAGTTTTAGAAAGATTATTAAAATACGTCAAAATCGATACTACTTCAGATTCATCAAGTACTACTTGTCCATCAACTGAAAAACAGTTCGATTTAGCTAGAGTATTAGAAGCAGAATTAAAAGAAATAGGATTACAGGATGTTTCTTTAGACGAACATTGCTACCTAATGGCTACATTACCAGCAAATACTGAAGGTGTTGATCCAATAGGATTTATAGCTCACATGGATACTAATGAAGACGTTTCAGGAACAAACGTAAACCCTAGAATAATAGAAAACTACGATGGAAAAGACATAGTTCTAAATGAAGAACTAGGAGTAGTTACTACTGTAGAAGACACTCCAGAATTAAAAAGATTTGTAGGAGAAGAAATAATAGTTACTGATGGTACTACATTACTAGGTGGGGATGACAAAGCTGGTATAGCAGCAATAATGACAGCTATGGAATACTTAGTAAATCATCCAGAAATAAAACACGGTGAAATAAAAGTTGGATTCACTCCAGACGAAGAAATAGGAACTGGTGCAGATAAATTCGACGTTGAAAAATTCGGTGCTAAATATGCTTATACATTAGATGGTGGAGCAGAAGGTGAATTAAACTTCGAAACATTCAGTGCAGCTTTAGCAACTGTATCTATAAAAGGTAAAAACGTTCATCCAGGATCAGCTAAAAACAAAATGGTTAATGCTTTATACATAGCAGGAAAAGTTATGGAATTATTCCCAGAAGATGAAAGACCAGAAACTACTGAAGGATATGAAGGATTCTATCACTTAAATGAATTAAGCGGAAATGTTGATGGAGCTAAAATGATATACTTAATAAGAGACCATGACAAAGCTAAATTCGAAGCAAGAAAAGAATTCTTCGCAGCTAAAATAGCTGAAATAACTGAAAAATACAATGGTAGAGTATCAGTAGAAATACATGACCAGTACTACAACATGAGAGATGAAATAGAACCAGTTATGCATATAGTTGACATAGCTACAGAAGCTATGAAAGAATTAGATGTAGAACCAATAGTTATACCTATAAGAGGTGGTACTGATGGATCTAAATTATCTAAAATGGGATTACCATGCCCTAACTTATTCGGTGGTGGATTAAACTTCCACAGTAAAAACGAATTATTAGTAGTTAGCTCAATGGTAAAAGCTTCTCAGTTAGTTGTTAAAATAGCTGAAAAATTTGCTACTAGATAATTAAATAAATAATAATGAGGTATCTCAAACTACGAGGTACCTCTTTTTTTATGAAAAAATATGGATAATGAAAAATTCTTTAATAATATTATTTTGAATAATGATAGAGATATTTAGAAATAATATTATTGAAGATGTAATTTATAGTTGTTAAATATTACAAAATTAACCTTGTAGGTTAATTATAACTATGTTATTATTGACTTGAAAATAACTATATAAAATACATCAATAAAGTCAAAATGAGGTGATGTATTGAAAGTAGAATATAAGAATAAAGGGATAGAGAAAATTTGTACAAATTTTGATTATGCGCTTGATTTAGTTCATCCATATAGACTTATTTTTGAGAAGAAAGGTGATGAAATTCAAATAGCAAGCATAAAAGAGATAGTGGATTATCATTAAATTTGTTAGGGGGAGGTAATTTTGATGTTAATAAAGAGTAAAACTACAATAGCTATACCACCAGGTGCAACAATTAAAGAACAGCTAGAAGATAGAGAGCTTAGTCAAAAGGAATTTGCAGCTAGAATGGGAATGTCTGAAAAACATATAAGTAATTTAATTCGAGGAAGTGTTAGACTAACACCAGAAGTTGCAATGAGATTGGAAATGGTTTTGGGTATCCCAGCTAGATTTTGGAACAATCTTGAAGCAATATATAGAGAAGATATAGAAAAAATAAAAGAAGAAAATCAAATGGATAATGATTTTGAAATACTTAAAAAAATTCCATATAATGAGATGGTAAAGAATGGATGGATAGAAAAAGTTGATGAAAAATCAGAAAAAGTGATAGAACTTAGAAAATATTTTGAAGTTGCTAATCTTGCTATTTTAAGTAATCCACAATTAAATAAAATAGCATGTAGAAGAACAGCTATAACTCAAAAGAGTGATTATTGTCTTTTAGCTATGGCACAAAAGGCAAAAATAGAAGCAAGGGATAGAAGTATAGAGGCAATAAATATAAAGCAATTAGAAAATAGCATAGAAGAAATAAGGAATTTGACATTGAAAAAAACAACTGAAGTTAGCGAAATTCTTACAGATGTCCTTAGTAAATGTGGAATAGCTTTAGTTATACTACCCAACTTAATGGGATCGTTTTTACAAGGAGCAACTTTTTATGAAGAAAGAAAAATAATAATAGGTATGACAGCTAGAGGAAAGGATGCAGATATATTTTGGTTTAGCCTTTTCCATGAATTGGGGCATATAATAAAAGGTCACATTAATAATACTAATGGAACAACAGAAGAAGATGAAAAGGAAGCGGATGACTTTGCAAAAGATATATTGATTCCTAAAGATGATTACGATTTATTTATAAAATCTGGAAACTTTAGTAAAAATGCAATTGAAGGATTTTCAAATAAATTAGGAATAGCTAGTGGAATAGTGGTTGGAAGACTGCAAAATGATGGATATATTAAATATAGTTGGCACAATGATTTAAAGGAAAAAATATAGAATTACATAGATAGGATTATTTTTATTCTGTAAAAATATAAAAAATAAAAGGACTTTCATATAAACATATTGTTTAAATGAAAGTCCTTTTGTATGTAAATTATCCTATTAATATACTATATAGATTTTCTTCTTTTACTTATAAAATATGCTATATACATTCCTATTGCTACAATCATATTATTAAACACTAAGAAAATATTAGAATAAAAAGTATTAATAAATGAAACTGGTAAGAATTTTGGTGTAGCAAAGAAAACTGATAAGAGAATGCCTATTATTACAGATATAAAACTGACATCCTTGTTAAATGTAGTTAGAACTAGTACAAATACTATTAAGAAAAGCATGTACCCTAATCCGACGAAAATATAAGAATTACCTTCCATTTGCTGATATTTTACCAACGCATTTTTAGAAAGGAATGAGAATAAAATTATAATTATTGGGAAAATAGCAGCATAAATGTTTAAAAATAACGATTTGAAACTCTTAGAATCTTTAGTCATAATAATCACCTCGAATATTAAAATTTCCTAAGATAGATAAAACCATTAGTTTAATTTAGTATAACAAAAATAGAAAAATAATCAATATTTTCTATAATTTTCGAGTATACATATTTATTATAATTAAAGAATAGATTACTTAAAATTGTAGCATAAACTAACTTCAAAAATTTTATAGATTTTGCAAGATAGTTTTGTTTGTTATATTATTATATTAAAAAGACTATGAAGAATTGAGGAATGGAAATGATTTCGATAGCAATTTGTGAAGATGAAAAGATATATAGAGATAAATTAAAAGAGTTTCTCGAAAAATTCTTGGAACAAAAAAAGTATAATGTAGAAGAGTTTGAGAATGGAGAGAGTTTTTTAGAAAGATTTGAAAAAGATGAAAGCTACAGAGAAAATTTAAATATAGTTCTTTTAGATATTCAAATGGATGGTATTAATGGAATGGATGTGGCTAGAAAAATTAGAGAGTGGAACAAAAAGTTGCAGATAATATTTATCACAGCAGTTCCTGATTTTTTAGCTGATGGATACGAGGTTAAGGCATTTAGATATTTGTTAAAACCAATAGAATATGAAGATTTTTGTAAACATTTTGGTAAGTGTTTAGATGAAATTGATGAGAATAAAGAAAGTAGCATAGTCATTAATGATTTGAATACTGGCAAGACAGTGGTTGTTCCTACAGAGAGCATACTTTTTGTAGAGACTTATGGGAGAAACCTTCTTGTACATACAGAGAAAAGTGTGTACAGACTGTATGAAAGTATAGGAAGTATGGAGGAAAAACTAGATAGCGAGACGTTCTTTAGGGTACATAGAGGATATATTGTAAATATCTCTAGGATTGAGAGTATAAAAGGAAGAACTGCTATAGTTGCTGGAAATGAGGTAATGATTAGTAGAGATAAGACAAAAGAGTTGAAAGAAAGAGTAATGGATTATATAGAAAAAGTAATGAAATAAAGTAGTTGATAATATTATCCTGTGGGGGTGATTAATATAGGACATCATAATTTTTGGATTATATACAATTATTTTGAGTTTGTAATATATTTCCTAATTTTAAAAGTGGATATGGATTTAACTGAAGATAGAAAAAAATCTAAGGCTTTTGGTTGGATAAGTATTTTTGTAATAACATTTATATTACAGTATTTACTTTGGGAATATTTACAGCAAAAAAGTTTGGCATTTTTGATAAATACTGGTATATACATGCTTTACGCCATTTTTAACTACAGTACATCTAAAAAAAGATTGTTTATAAAAACAATATCGTTTTTTGCAATTGTAGAATTATTTATTAAAGAAATAGCAGATAAATTATCAACAAAGATTAATGTAATAATCGAAAATGGGATAGTAGTAAATACAAGAGCTACATGGTTAACTAGTTATGAATCATTAGCAATATCAATTTTAATAACTATTGTTTCAGTTATTATATATGAGTATATTATAAATGCTAGAAAAAATGATGAGAAAATAAGTATTCCAATCGTACTATTGTTGATTCTAAATACATTTATCATAATAGCAATTTTTAAGATGATATCTGTAGTCATAATGGGAGTTGGTAATCATATAGAGTATGGAACTTTGGTAATACTAATGATTCTTGTATCAGATATTTTCATAATTATGACAATGAACAGAATAGTAAAAGACTATAAGATAAAGAACGAAAATAAAATACTTAGAGAAAGTGTAGATAAAGAGGTTAAGAACTACATAGCATCGAGTAGGGAAAATCAAAAGGTTAGGGAGATGTACCACGATATAAAAAATCACATAATTTGTATAGATGAGCTATATAAATCTGGGAACTCTGAACTAGCTGGTGAGTATATACAAAAAATAGAGGGTAGTCTAAAAAAATATGAATCTGTAAGAAATGAGTTTAATACAGGTCATATAATATCGGACTCGATACTGAAGAATAAAAAGAGTATGTGTGATGAGTATGGGATAAACTTTGAGTGCAAGGTAGATTTTTCTAGGTATGATTTTTTAGATATGGCAGATTTTTGTACAATTTTATCAAATCTTTTAGATAATGCAATAGAGGCGTGTTTACACGTTGAACATAGCGCTAGGTATATAAAAATAAGCAATAGTATAGTAAATAATTTTAGTCTTTTAATTGTAGAAAATTCAAAGGAAAATGAGATTAAAAAAGACGGAAGTAAGATTTTGACTAGTAAAAAAGATAAGTCTATTCATGGAATAGGTATAGATAATGTAAGAAGTTGTGTAGAAAAGTACAACGGAGATATGAAAATAGATTACGATGAAAGCAGCTTTAAGGTAAGGATTATGATACCAATTGCTGTTTAGACAGTAAAAACCACCATTTAAACAGATTATATTGTTTAAAGATTTCTTAGATGATAATTTAAGGGTAAGAAATGACTTTAAATTATTTGAGTAGAGGAAATTTAAAAACAATAAATAATCTGAAGAAAGGTGGTTTTTTTATGTGGTATTTTAAGGCAGGGAAATCTTATATTAAAAAATATAAAAATAGGTCTATTTCTATAGGGATAGGCATTGTTCTTGGGATAGCACTTATTGTTGGAGTGGGATCTCTTTCATTTAGTGCAAAGGAACAAAATATCAAACAGACTGAATACGAATTAGGAAGTTATTTTGTAAGATATGGGGATTTGAATGATACTCAAGTTAAGGATATTGAGAATATTAAGATTAATGGATTAAATGAAGATAATTCTAAATCAAAGAAGAATAATAATCCGAATATATCGAAGCTTGGTCTTTTAACATACTATGATTCATCTACTCCTGAGAGTGATGATTTAATGAATATTGTCAGCGTAAATAGAGAATTATTAGAACTTCAAAATACGGAGCTTATAAAAGGTAATTTTCCTAAAAAGGCAAATGAAGTAGTTATAGAGAAATGGGTTTTAGATAATCTTGAAGTAAAAGCAGAAGTAGGACAAAAGGTAACTGTAGATTTATTTGGAAGAAAGAAAAAGGAAACTTTTGTAGTATCTGGAGTTTTGAAGGACAGAGCCAGAGAAAAATCTTCTGGAATTATGGAAATATTCCTAAATAGAGATTTAAAAAAGAGCAATGAAAAAACAGATGCTTATATAAGATTTAAGGATGATAAAAATATTTTAAAAAATATTTATACAATTTCTGATGCTTTAGGAGTAGATGAGGAACATATAGGAATAAATGGGATGCTATTAGAGGCAATGGGGCAGCTTGAAGAAATTGATTATAACTTAATATATTCGGCAATTGCAGCAGCTATTGTACTTGCAATAGTTGTATACGGAGTATTCAACATATCTATAATACAGAGAATTTCTGAGTATGGGTTGATTAGAGCAATAGGTGGAAAATTATCAGATATAGTCAAACTACTTTTAACAGAGCTTATTTTAATTTGGATAGTTTCCCTTCCAATAGGTGTAGCTGTTGGATATTTAGTAGCGGTATTGCTTAAAAAGGTTTCGGGAAATGTATTTACCGAAATTGCTGTGGAATTGTCGACAATTAGCGTACCTATTGAAATAATAGTATTTGCAGGGGTTGTATCTCTGTTGATAATTGTATTTATAGTGGCTCTTTTGGCTTGGAAAATAAAGAGAATTTCGCCAATTGATGAGATTAGAGGAAATATAAAAACTTCTGTGGATAAGAAAAGGAATCACAAAATGATTAGCAGAAGAAGAAAAAATAATAGTCTTTCTTATAGTAAAATTATCCCAATTGAGATAAAGATGGCGATGAAAAATGTTCTTAGAAACAAGAGTGGGTTTGCAATTACTCTGATTTCTATGTGCCTTGGAAGTGTGATGTTTTTAGCTTCTTCATTCTACTCAGATTTGATGAAGGACCAGCAGAAGAAACTAGATGAGGTATCAAGGGTGAATACAGATTTTAAGATAAGTATGAAACCAACAAAACCTATGTATGCAGGATATTCGGCTAAGGATATAGAGGATATTAGAAGTATAAAAGATGTTGAAAATGTCGATGAAATAAGAGGGCTTTATGCTAGGATGTTTTTAAAAGAGGATCAGATTTTAGATAAGGAATATTTTAAAGAGAAAAATAAAGAGCCGTATAATAAAGATGTTCTTGGTGGCTTGTTAGTAGATTGTGGAAATGGGGATAAGATTTTAAAATCTAGTGTATATGGATATAATAATACTCTTCTTAAAAAATTGGATAAACTTTTGGCTAAAGGGAATGTGGATTTAAAAGAGATGAACAATGAAGAAGTAGCTATTGCAATGGTTCCAAAGAATAATGGAAAGTACACAGTAGATGTAGATATTGGGGATAAATTAAAGGTTACTTTTAGAGAAGATGGTATTTCTAGTGAGGAATATTTTAAAATGACTGATACCGGTGGGAAATATATCACAAAAGAGTTTAAAATTGTGGGTATTGTAAATGAACTTGTGGATTATTCTGCGTATTATCCAGATACAGATTCTGTGCACTTAGTTTTATCAAATAAGCAGTTTGAAAAATTCTCTGGGTATAAAAATGCTCAGATTGTAAATATAGAAATGAAAGACGATGCAAATAGAGAAAAGGTAGCAAAACAAATCTTTGCTATAGCAAATAGGACTAGTGGAAATGTGTTTGCTGATTTAACTGAGGAAAGAATGACACTAGCTGCTATGGAAGAAAATAAGCAGATGTTTATCAATGCGATTATAGGGATATTATTCTTAATCAGTATTATCAATATAGTGAATAATATCAAGTATAGCATGGTTTCGAGAAGAGCTGAGTTTGGAATAATCAGAGCTGTTGGTGCAGATAATAAGATGTTTAGAAAAATTGTGTTATCTGAAGGATTGATGTATGGGTTGTATTCTGGTGTGATTTCAGTAATTGTCGCACTGATAGTATGTTGGGGAATATACAGTCCTATGGCAGAATTCTTGATTTCGCCAAAATTCTTGGTCAATCCAATTACATTTGCAGGGGTATTTTTAATGAACGTTGGATTGGGAGCATTGGTTTCTTATCTGCCTTTTGTTGAAATGAGAAATATCTCGATTGTAGAGTCTATTGAGAGAACAGAATAAAAAATAAAAGCAAGAGAATAACCTATTATTTGGATATTACTCTTGCTTTTTTATTTAGTATTTATTTTATAAAGTATTTATATTATTTATATATGTTTTCACATATTATCATTGGGACATCACTTTTAAATAAAAAAACATTCCTTGGCTTAAAGATAATAAATAAAATTATAAATATTAATATACCAATTAATATTTTTTTTACAATATTTTTCATAAAATCTTTCCTCCTAGTATAATACAATATTTTACAAATTTATCACAAATATTATTTAATAGTTTATAATGACTCATAATATTGTCTTTGTTTTAACAATTATAGTATGGCATGCCCTAAAATACAATAAAAAAACGTTATCTGTAAATATGTTGTAATCGTAAAATAAAAAAATAAAAGAATTACTATTTGTTTGTAATAAAAATAAATAAATATGAAATTAATTTGAAAAAAGTTTTGGTTTGTTAAATAAAATTAACAAAAATGTAAATTATATATTAAAAAGATAAGATAATATAAAAATTTTAATATAAAATAAAAAGCAATCTTAGTGCTAGAATATTATATTAATAATTTAGTTATTAAAATACAAAAACTTTAGAAAAAATTAAGAGATAGTTAAGATTAACTTAATTGAAAACAAAGATGTATAGTATTATCATATAAATTAAGAAGAGGAGTTTAAAATTACTTTTTTAGGGAGGATTTAGACATGAAAAAAATATTTATATCTGGATTAATTATGGCAACTGCACTTTCAGCTACAGCTTGTAAAAGTAATGTAAAATTTGACGGTGAAAGAACAGGTAATGATTCAGAGTTTATTTTAGAGTATGAAATGTTTAATGGATCTGATTCTCAGGATTTGAAATTGCAAAAAGGGGATTCCCTAGAGGTAGATGTTTTAAATGACGGAGGGACTTTAAATCTGGATATAGTGAAAAAAGATGATGGAGAACCTCTATATGAAGGTGAAAATTTACGGACATCATATTTTGAAATTAAAGCACCAGAAGATGGAATATATGAGGTTACTGTAGAAGGAGAAAAAGCTGTGGGAGAAGTTACAGTAGAAAGAATAGAACGAGAAGAAGAAAGTAACTCAGATGGTTATGTTGTATTTAGTGAAGAAAATATGCCTAAAGCTGCAGTAAAAATTGTAGAAAAAGCAATGGGAATAATGGAACTAGAAAAAAATGACCAGGCTGAAATGATAATAAAAAACGGGGAAGATACAAAAGTAATAGTATACAAAAATGGAAACAGAGATGAAGCTAAAGAAATAAAAATATCTAACAAAGTAGTAAACGGCGCAGAAGGAAGATACCTAATAAAAATGAATAACCCAAAAGAAAAAGGCGGAGTTACTATAGAAAAAATAGAATAAAATAGAAGGAGTAGTTGAAAATGAAGAAAATAATGACAATAGGATTAGCTTTAGTAACAGCAATATCCCTAGTAGCTTGCAAAGATAGTTCTCAAAATAATGAAGCTAAAAAAGAGCCAGTCAATGTGGTAAATGAAAATACTGAAAAAATAAAATTTGTTTGCTCTGAAGAAATAAGCGAAGAAGAACAAAATTTTTTGAGAGAAGCGATGGAACTTATAGGACTAGAAAAGAACGATGAGGTAGAAATAAAAGTATATAAAGAAAGTGGAATAGACTTAAAAATATTAAAAAATGGGGACAAAAACAATGTTAAAAGCATACATCTATCAGATGTAAACACAGATGTAGAAGAAGGAACTTACTACATAAAAATGAATGACTCAAAAGAAAAAGGATCAATAACAATAGAAAAAATAGATTAATTTAGAAAGGCTATTATATTAATAATTTTTATTAGTATGATAGCTTTTTATATTAGTTTATATATAAACTTGAAAGGGTAGGGAAATAACTGATATACTGCGACACTTGGAGACGCATACCTTTAAAGGTTTTATTATGCGTCGGAACCGTGGAGCGGATAGCAGTTATTCCATACCCCTTTTATTTATCTACTAAAATGAACATCTTTTAGTTTCTCTTTATCCCATAAGAAGCACTGTTCTGGGTTATTCATTGCTATAAACATATTCTTTTTAAAGTCAGGCATCTCATCCTGAAGTCTAGCTATAAGCTCTTTTATATACTGTCTTTTAGTATTACCATCTGCTGGGCAAGGATTTTTAACTATCTTGAAATCCATCTCTTCAGCAGTTTTCTTGATTAAATACTCTTCAACATAAACCATTGGTCTGATAACTGTAAGTCCTGTTCTATCTAGGTATGATTTTGGAGAGAATGTACTTACTCTACCTTCATAGAACATAGACATAAGGAATGTTTCAAGGGCATCATCTTTATGATGACCAAGTGCGACCTTGTTGCAGCCAAATTTTACTGCATAGTCATTTAATGCACCTCTTCTCATCTTTGCGCAAAGAGAGCATGGATTTTTTTCCTGTCTAACATCGAAAACGACTTCTTTTATATCTGTAGGGATTTCGTGGAATTCTACGTCTAATTCCTTACATAACTCATGAAGTGATGAGTTATCAGCGCCACCCATCTGAAGGCAGATCGCCATTAGTTCAAATTTTTCTGGAGAAAATCTTCTATATGTACTAAGTACGTGAAGAAGTGCCATACTGTCCTTACCACCTGATAATCCAATAGCTATCTTATCTCCATCCTGTATAAGATTAAAGTCCTGAATTGCTTTTCTTGATTTACTTAAAAGATTTTGTAATGTATTTTTTGCCATTATTTCACCGTCCTCTTATTTAAAATTTAATTTATGATTTGTACTAAAAATTATTTACTTTCTATAAATGTTATAGATTTTTCTATACATTCTTTTGCTATCTCATCTACAGTTTTTCCGTCAGTAGATATTGTTATATCAGCTGCATTTGAGTAGAAAGAGTCTCTTTTTTCCATTAAAGATGAGATAAATTCAGTATTCATATGTCCGTTTAGAATAGGTCTTTCTTTTGAATTCTTTACTCTCTGAAGTACTGTATTTGGAGTAGCTGTCAATCTGATTATTATACCACTTTCCTTTAATTCTAAAACATTTTTTTTTCTAATAACAGCTCCACCACCGCAAGATATAATAACCCCACGTTTTTTAGAAATTTCTGCAACTGCTTCAGACTCTAAATCTCTGAAGTAGTTTTCTCCAAATTTATCAAAAATAGAAGGAATATCCATATTAGCTTTTTCTACTATATATTGATCAGTTTCTATAACTTCTCTATTTAAAAGATTTGCAATATAGGCAGATACAGTAGTTTTGCCGACACCCATAAATCCTGTAAATACTATGTTGCATTTTTCTAATTTTTTTCTCATTTAAATTCACTATCCTTATCATTTTCTATTTGAACATCTAAAATAAATATCAAAATTTTTATATAGCTAGTTAAATATACCATAGAATCGAAGTTAATTAAATATAATTTATTCAAATTTGAAATATAAGTGATAAATACAATGATATACAAAATAGAAATGTAACTTGCTTTACATTTTAGTGGATATAATATATAATAAAAATCAGTTTAATAAACTTATCAAGAATCGGGGCAGAGGGTCAGCTCGTATCCCGATACCAACCTAAATTTAAAGGTGGTCCTGCTGACATCGATAAGATAGAATGAAAAGATTGCTCTTCTTGTCGATTTGATGAGAAGAGCTTTTTTAATTGTAAGATAAATTTTTTAGGAGGATTAGGAAATGGAAAAAGTAGAAAGCTTCAAACTAGATCACACAAAAGTTAAAGCACCTTATGTTAGAAAATGTTGCGTATTAGACGGTAAAAACGGAGATAAAGTTACAAAATTTGATTTAAGATTTTTACAGCCTAACGTAGAAGCATTTGGTACAGCTGCACTTCATGGATTAGAACATCTTTTAGCTACATATTTAAGAGAAACTATGGACGATATAATAGACTTATCTCCAATGGGGTGTCGTAGTGTGACACGTTTCTAGTTGAAAAGACTAGACACGGAATGTTAAGTTTCGTAGAACTTATTATTTGAAGAATCAAATGAAGGAGTAACGTCCTGAAGGGTTCTCGCTGATTCTCCGATATGCGTTAAATTTATTGCAATTTAATGTATAAAGCTCGGTAAAGTCAACTGAAATTTACCCTAGTACTGAAATAGTAAGGAAAATGTCTTTAGTAGAGACACGTAAATGATAGGTTGGGCGTCTATAAAATTCCTATGGTTAGAATGTGCCGTAAGAAGCACTGACAAAGTTGCGAATGTACGAATCTAGAAGCCCATATGATAGAAATGTCATAAACACATAAGAGTGTTGTTGTAGAGGTTTAGTAAAACTTTCGGCTATGAAAAACCTTCAGAGATTACAGGTCTCTGTGTTACAACAGGTTCAGAGTAACGACCTAAGGGAAATAATGTAAAGATAAAATAATAGGAACGTGGGAAGCAACGAATACAGAGATAGCAATATATCAAAGAAGTATTTTTAGGGAATAAATAACCTAAATTAATCGTTGTGAAAGTAGTGCCACAGTACCAATGAAACCATGATAATAAGTGGCGGAGGGATAGGCACAAGTCGAATTCTGGATTTAATAATTTAAAATCGAAACAATAGGTTCTTGTAAGACTAAAAGTGTGTATCATTCTCCGAAGGAGGATAGATAACGACTATTGGATAAGAAAAACGATAAAATTAAATATGCAGACAGCTATTATAATATGCAAAAATACTATGACAAACTATATGATTTATCTGTAAAAAACATATCAATTAAAAATTTAATGGAAATAATAATGATGCCAGATAATATAAAGCTAGCATATAGAAACATTAAATCTAATAAAGGTAGTAGAACACCTGGATATGATAAGAAAACAATAAAATATATAGAAAATATGAAGGAAGAAAATTTTGTAAAACATATACAAAATAAACTAAGCAATTATAATCCTATGCCAGTAAGAAAAGTATACATACCAAAAAGCAATGGCAAAATGCGAGGTCTAGGTATACCTACAATAGAGGATAGGATTATACAGCAAAGTATTAAACAAGTAATAGAACCAATATGTGAAGCAAAATTTCATAAACATAGTTATGGCTTTAGACCAAATAGAGATACAAGTAATGCTATTTTTAGAGTACAACATTTAATAAATAACTGTCAACTACACTATTGCGTAGACCTAGATATAAAATCTTTCTTTGATGAAGTAAATCATGGAAAATTGATAAAACAAATATGGTCTATGGGAATACAAGACAAAAGATTAATAAAAGTAATCAGTAAAATGATTAAATTTGAAGTAGATGGTCAAAAAGTTGAAAAAGGTACTCCTCAAGGTGGAATTATATCTCCACTATTAGCAAATATAGTATTAAATGAATTTGATTGGTGGATAAGTAACCAATATGAAACTCAAAAACTAAGAGAAAGCGAATTTAGAAGTAAAAGCTGGAAATTCAAAACTCTTAAAAATAAAACGAATCTAAAGGAAATGTATATTATAAGATATGCAGATGACATTAAAATAATGTGCAGAGATTATGTCACAGCTGTTAAAATATTAGAAGCTAGTAAAAAATGGTTAAAAGAAAGACTTAAATTAGAAGTATCTAATGAAAAAACAAAAATAGTGAACTTAAGGAAAAATTATACTGATTTCTTAGGAATAAAAATAAAAGCACAAAAGAAAAATGAAAGAAAAATAAGTGCAACAAGTAAAATAAGTAATAAAAGTAAAAAAGAAATCAAAAATAAAATAAGAGAAAGTATAAAGAAAATTAAAAAATACAATGACTCAAGAAGTGCTTATAATTATAATTTACTAGTATTAGGAATTCATAATTATTACAGTAGAGCAACAAATGTATTTAAAGATATGAAAGAAATTCACTATAGAATGATACCAGTCTTAAGAAATGCATTACGAAGGAATGGTAGCTATGGATACCACAGAAGTAGTTTATATAGTTTAGATGAAAAATATTTTAAAAAAGGAACATACAAAACATGGAAATTATGTGAAATACCATTGATTCCAATATGTGATGTTCAATACAAAACAAATAAAGCGTTTAAACAAACAAAATGTAATTATACAGTTGAAGGTAGAAAAGAACTGAATTACGAAAAATTATTCATAAGTGATGAATTAGAAAGCATAAGAAATGAATCAATCAAAAATGAAAATATTAAACTACACGATAACAAAATATCCAAATTTTCAATGCAAAAAGGACTTTGTGAAGTAAGTAAAATAAAACTAACAGAAGATAACAGAGAAATTCATCACAAAACACCAAGATGTTTAGGTGGTAGTGATAACTTTAGTAACATATGTTGGCTAAATTACAAAGTTCATAAATTAATACATATAGAAAATGAAGATTTAATAAATCAATATTTTCAAGAAGTTATAAAAGAAAGCAAAGAAGAAAAAGATATAATAATAAAAAGAATAAATAAACTTCGTAAGTTAGCAGATAAAAAAGAAATATCGTTAATATAAGATTTTAATATTAATAAATTGGGAAAATTCGATGGAACGCCGTATGAGGTGAAAGTCTCACGTACGGTGTGGACCGGGGGAAAATCTGGAGATTAAATCAAAAGATTACCTATCGGTATCTGGATACTATTTAATAATGTGGGGAGATGTTGAACCTGCATACGTTAAAGAAGGTTTAGAAAAAGCTCTTGAAATGGTACTAACTACTGATGAAATACCAGCTGCAACAGCAGTAGAATGCGGAAACTACAGAGATTTATCTCTATTTGGTGCAAAAGAATATGCTAAAAAAGCTTTAGATGAAGGATTCTCTTTAAACATATACGGAGAATAGGATTAAGCTATTGAGCATTGTAAAGAATTTAAAAAATACGGAGATATCTATTGAAAAAGCTGAAGTTCTTAGATATCTCCGGTATAAAGGCCAAGAGATAGAGAGTAGTTTTTCAGAGAAGATAGATTTAGCAATTGAGCAAACTAGATCCATAATAACTCCTAGAGCGGTATACGAAAGATATCCGCTTAAATTTTTTGAAGATAGAATTGAAGTAGAGGGAACAAATTTAGTTTTAAAAAGTAAAGATATTTCAAAACTTCTTAGAGGTTGCGATGAATGTATTCTCTTTGCAGCCACTATTGGAACAAAGGTAGAAATGGAAACTAGAAAGGCTGAATATGTAGACCTTGCAAAGAGTATAATAATGGACTCTGCTGCTACAACATTTGTAGAACGGACTTGTGATTATATTCAGGAAATAATTGAAAAAGAAGTTAAAGAAAATGGAAAATGTATAACTATGAGATATAGTCCAGGATATGGAGATTTGCCACTAGAGTGTGGAAAGGAAATTCTGAATATTCTGCAGTCTCAGAAAAAAATAGGACTCACTACAAACAGTAGCGGACTTATGATACCAAGAAAGTCAGTTAGTGCAATTATTGGAATATATGATTCAAGTAAAGACAAAGATAATAAAGTTAAAAAAGGTAAAAAAAGTTGTTTAGAGTGCCCAAACTACAACAGCTGTATATACAGAAGGGAAAACGGGGGAGCTTGCTATGGAAATTAGAGATTATTTAAAGACAGGAAAAGTTTTAATGTTTGATGGAGCAATGGGAACTATGCTTCAGAGAAATGGACTAAAAATGGGAGAAAATCCTGAGATTTTTGCGTATAAAAATCCAGATATTTTAAGAGATATACATAGACAGTATTTAGATGCTGGAACAAACACAGTTCTTACTTGTACTTTTGGATGTAATGAGTTAAAGCTTCCAGAAGGATATACTGTTGAGATGATAATAGATAATGCTGTTAAAACAGCAAGAGAGGCAATAGAAGAATCTAGCTCAGACAAGGAAAAGTTTGTGGCATTAGATATTGGTCCAATAGGTGAAATGCTTGAGCCAATGGGAACTTTGAGCTTTGATAGAGCATATGAGATTTTTAAAAGAGAGGTTGTACGGGGTGTAAAAGCTGGAGTAGATGTTATAGTAATTGAAACAATGATGGATTTACTTGAGATAAAAGCTGCTGTCCTTGCAGCTAAGGAAAATTCTGATTTACCAGTTTTTGCAACTATGACTTTTGATGAAGATGGAAGAAGTTTTACAGGATGTCTTCCAGAAAGTATGGTCTATACTATAGGTGGACTTGGAGTAGACGCAATAGGTGTAAACTGTTCACTTGGTCCTGTGCAGCTATTACCAATAGTTGAGAAGATTTGCAGTGTTGCACAAATTCCTGTTATGGTACAGGCAAATGCGGGACTTCCTTCAATGCATGACGGACAGGCTACTTATGATATAGGACCTGATGAGTATTGGGAAGGTGTTAAGAAATTTATCGAGGCAGGAGCTAGTATAATAGGTGGATGTTGTGGTACAGATCCTTCATATATAAAGAAGATTTCTGATAATCTATCTAATGTAGAAATTGGAGATAAAAACAATGAATATGTAAGTGCGGTTTGTTCTCCATCTAAGGTTGTGAGAATTGATGAGCCTAGAGTTGTTGGAGAGAGAATAAATCCAACTGGGAGAAAAGCATTTAAAGAAGCTTTAAAATCAGGAAATACTGATTATGCAGTTAGACTTGCTATAGAGCAGGTAAATGGCGGTGCAGATATTTTAGAGATAAATACTGGACTTCCTGGAATAGATGAAAGAAAAGCTATGGTAGATATTTTAAAAGAGGTGCAGTCTGTTACAGATACACCAGTTCAGATAGATTCATCTGTTGTTGAGTCTTTAGAGGCTGGGCTTAGATATTGCAACGGTAGAACAATAGTAAACTCAGTAAATGGAAAAGATGAGTCACTAGAAGCTATTCTTCCTCTAGTAAAAAAATACGGAGCTTGTTTGGTAGGTCTTACTCTTGATGAGAGAGGTATCCCTGAAAAAGCCGAGGAAAGAGTAGAGATTGCTAAGAAGATTATAAAAAGAGCCGAGGAGTTTGGAATTAGAAGAGAGGATATCTACATAGATTGTCTATCTCTAACAGTTTCGGCTCAGCAAGAAGCAGCTTATGAAACTTTAAAAGCTATGAAAGAAGTTAAAAAACTAGGTGTGCATACAACTCTTGGGGTGTCTAATATTTCTTTTGGGCTTCCAAATAGACAGGCAGTAAACTCTGCATTTTTAACTTTAGCTTTAGATGCTGGTCTTGATTTAGCCATTATAAATCCTAATAATGAAAGAATGATGGAAGCTATAACTTCATACAAGGTTATTAGAAATATAGACAAGGGATGTACAAAATTTGTTGAAAGATATAGCGATGTAGACAACAAAAAAGATGTAAAATCATCTACTAGTTCTTCAGATATGTCGTTATTTGATCTTGTTGAAAAGGGAATTAAAGATGAGGCTAAAAGCAAAACTGTAGAGATGTTAAATGATACTGATGAGAATTATATATTAGATGAGATATTAATTCCTGCACTTGATGTTGTTGGGAAAAAATTTGAAAAAGGGGAAATATTCCTTCCACAGATGATTCAATCTGCAGAAGCCGTTAAAGCTTCACTTACTGTTATTAAAGAGAATTTAATAAGTAAAAATGGAGATAAAAAAGAAGATGTATCAAAAGGAAAGATTATCCTAGCTACTGTAGAAGGTGATATCCACGATATAGGTAAAAATATTGTAAAAATAATGCTTGAAAACTACGGATATGAAATTATCGACCTAGGAAGAGATGTTCCTGTGGATAAAGTTGTGGAAAAAGCTGTAGAAGAAAATATAAAACTTGTAGGACTTAGTGCACTTATGACTACAACTGTAAAAAGTATGGAAGAAACTATAAAAGCGCTGAAAGAAAAAATGCCTAATGTTAAGATTTTTGTCGGTGGTGCAGTACTTACAGAGGACTATGCATCTGAAATAGGAGCCGATTTTTATGCAAAAGATGCTAAGTCTGCAGTCGAAATAGCAAAAATTATATTATAAAATTAAAAAAACTGTTTAAAAATCTTCGGATTTAGTGTATACTAAGATGTATATTTTGTATATAATATAACCAAGAGAAAAGTCTCAATTATCCAAAGTAGCGAGTGGATATTTGTGATTTAGATGGAAATATTTTATCAATCTATCGTCAACAATAAAAAACACCGTATGGGATTAGCGAAACCATACGGTGTTTTTTATTTATATACTCGAAAAGTGGAAGAAATATTGTTTCCAGCGACAATGCAACTCGATTGCCTGGAGCAGAAACAACTCCTCCTATCTCTTTATTATTTTACAAGCTATAATCCTTGATTAACTAAAATGCCCAGTTTCCATTTTTGAATATGGCAATTTCTTCTCCGTTTTTAGTTATTCCAGTTATGTCCATGTCTGCAGATCCTACCATGAAATCTACGTGAGTTAAACTATCATTAACTCCTAATTTATCTAATTCTTCATCTTTTAAATCATTTCCATTTTCTATGCAGCTTCTGTAGGCAGAACCGATAGCTAAGTGACAAGATGCATTTTCATCAAATAGAGTAGTATAGAATACTGTATTTGTATTTGATATTGGAGAGTCATAAGGAACTAGTGCGACTTCTCCTATGTAGTGAGAACCTTCATCAGTTTCTATTAGATTTTTAAGAGTTTCGTATCCTTTTTCAGCTGTGAAATCTACTATTTTTCCATTTTCAAATGTTATTGTGAAATCATCTATTACATTGCCACCAAATACTAATGGTTTTGTACTAGCTACAGTACCATTTACTCCAAATTTATGAGGCATTCCGTATATTTCTTCTGTTGGTATATTTGGTACGAAAGATACACCGTTTGGATCTTTTGCATCTCCACTTAACCAAATATGTCCTTCTGGTAAATCTATTGAAAGATTTGTTTTAGCTGATGAGTATTTTAATGTTTTGAAATCTGATTCGTTTAAGAAGTCAGTTCTCTTTTTAAGGTTTGCTATATGTTCATTCCAAGCGTCTACAGGAGATTCTAAATCTGCTCTAGTGCACTGGAAGATTCCTTCCCATAGTTTTTCTACTGCTTCTTCTTCAGAGCAATTTGGGTATACTTTTTTAGCCCAGTTTACAGAAGGACAAGCAACTATGCTCCATTTACATCTATCTGTTAATGTATAAGATCTCCATTCTTTAAGAGCTTTTCCAGAAGCTTTCTGGAAGTTTGCTATTCTCTGAGGATCTACACCTTTAAGAAGGTCTGGGTCCTGAGCTACTACTGTTAAGAAAGAGCCACCTTCTTTTGCTATCTGAGTATATTTATCTGCCTGCCACTGAGGATATTCATTAAATGATTCGTCAGGAGCCATGTTATATGTTAGTTTAGAGCATTCGTCGTCGCTCCATTCTACATATACGTGTTTTGCACCACATTCATATGCATATTTGACAGCTTTTCTTACGAAATCGGCGCAATCTATAGGTGAGCGAACTAAAAGAGTTTCTCCAGGCTGAACATTCATTCCAACTTTTATAGATAGTTCAGCGTATTTGTCTAAATTTCTTTCAAAATTCATTTCTTTATACCTCCAACCAATTTATTTTTGTATATTTTTATTATATCATTTTGAAAATTTAAGTGACATATAAAAGAGTTATTCTTCTGCTGTGCTATATACAAAATTACGAAAAATAATTATAATGTATATGATAGAATAATTAGTTTTTTTGATTTTTTCGGGAGGATTTTTAATATGGAATTATGTGAAGCCATTTATTATAGAAAAACAACTGAGTTCTTTTCAAATAAGAAACTCAAAGATCATTTGATAGAAGACGTTAAAAGAGCGTGCGATAATATAACATATATAGACGAAGATTTAAATATTCAAGCTCATGTTATAGATAAGGGACATCTTATCCACTTCCTTATGGGAAAGGAATGTAAGATAAAGGCACCTCATTATATAGTTGTCACATCTGATGGAGGTAAGGACCATCTTCAGAATGTTGGATACGCTATGGAAGAGGTAGTACTATTTATGACTAGCCTTGGTATAGCTACTTGTTGGATAGACTCTCACCTTACAAAAGCAGATATTTTAGACTGCTTAAAGACAGAAGAAGACGAGAGAGATTTTGTTAGAGATGAAGGTTTTGAAGTAGCTGAGATGATAAAAAATGCAGAATTAGATGAAAGTATAGGAGATCCATGTATAATAATTGCATTTGGTATGCCTATAAAATCTGAGCCTTTATTTAGAACTAGATTTGCGATACCAGATAGAAAAGATATTTCTAAGATATCTAAAGGTATGAAAGGTGAATGGGAAGATGTTATGGAGCTTGTAAGACGTGCGCCATCTGTTAAGAATACGCAGCCTTGGTATGTACTGAGAGATAAAAAAGGAATTCATTTCTTTGAAAAAGTTCCTAAAAAGGCAGTTCTTAGAGATATGAGCAAGATTAGTATGGGAATTGCTCTAAAGCATTTTGATTTAGCTTGTAGAGAAAGAGGGATGACTGTTGTCTACAAGGATATGAATTTAAGAAATAGAATTGGTGGAAGAGAGTATTTTATATCAGCTGAACCAAGAAACTATGTTGCCGATGATTTAGAAGATGAAGAGTAAAATTAGAATTTTTATAGGAATAATTACCATAAATAACATAATAATATCCAAATTAGTTGGAAAACGATGTATAATATAAGAGTAATGTACTTTTCATAAAAAACAAAAACCTTAATTGAAGAAGAGGATTAATAAGTTATTGACATATAAACTCTTAAATGGTTATAATGGTATAAATACTAAAATAATTAAATTAGAAGAAATAAAAATATTTATGATAAAGTCTTTTAAGCTAGTCCAGAGAGACTGGGAAAGATATCTCATAGCGTTTTTTTGTTATGGAAAGATAAAATCCTTATGCCTCTTTTTGTGGTGTAAGGATTTTTTGTGTATTACGAGGCTTTGTTAAAACTAATGAAGAGGAGAATAATAGATATGGTTAATGGAAAAGAAAAACTGATAGTGGCTATTGACACTGACAATTTCGAAAAAGCAAAAGAAATGATAGACAAATTAGAAGATAGCGTTGATATATTCAAAGTTGGTCTAGAACAGTACGTTGCTACAAGAGGTAAAACTCTTGATTATTTAAAAGAAAAAGGGAAAAAAGTATTCCTAGATTTAAAATTCCACGATATACCAAATACTATGAAAAGTGCGGTAAAAGCAGCAGTTAGAGATAATGTTTGGCTAATGACTATACACGTTTCAGATATGGAAGGTATGAGACAGTGTGCAGAAATAGCTAAAGAAGAAGCTGCAAGACTTAACATAGAAAAACCATTAATAGTAGGTGTTACGGTACTTACATCATTAAGCAACGAAGACCTTGAAGATATAGGATGCAGTATGACTGCTGAAGAATTAGTAATAAAGAGAGCAAAATTAGCTCAGAAGGCTGGAATAGACGGTGTTGTTTGTTCAGCTAGAGAAGTAGATAAGATAGTTGAAATATGTGGAGATGATTTTGTTACAGTTTGCCCTGGTATAAGACCTGCAACAGCAGAAGTAGGGGATCAGAAAAGAGTAGTAACTCCTTCAGATGCAATAAGAAGAGGAGCTAAATATATAGTTGTAGGTAGACCTATAACACAGGCTGAAAATCCTAAAGAAGCAGCTGAAAGTATAGTAAGAGAAATAGAAAATGCGTAGGGGGTAAATCCAATATGAAATGCAAATTAATATTAGAAAACGGAACAGTTTTTGAAGGAAAGGCTTTTGGATACGAAAAAGAAACTGTAGGAGAGGTAGTATTCAATACTTCAATGGCAGGGTATGAAGAACTTCTTACTGACCCAACATACAGAGGACAGTTTATAGTTATGACATATCCACTAGTAGGAAACTATGGAATAAACTTAGAGGATGTAGAGTCAAATGGAGTGCATGCAAAAGCACTTATAGTTAGAAATAAATGCGATAGTCCTAACAACTTCAGATGTGAAATGGACTTAGATATGTACATGAAACAGAATAAAGTAGTAGGTATAGAAGGTATAGATACTAGAGCACTTACTAAAATGATAACAGCTAATGGAACAATGAAAGCTGTGATAGCTTACGAAGATAAAGACGAAGCAGAATTAAAAGAAAAATTCGCTTCTTACTGCAATAAAGATGCAGTTAAAGAAGTAACTTGCAAAGATGTTAAAAAAATAGATGGAACAGGAAGAAGAGTAGCTGTATTAGATTTAGGTGTTAAAAACAGTGTTATAGAAGCGCTTAAAGCATACGGATGTGATATAACAATATTCCCAGCTACTACTCCAGCTGAAAAAATACTTAGCGTAAATCCAGACGTTGTATTATTATCAAATGGACCTGGAAATCCAGAAGATGCTGATTTTGCAGTAGAAGCAGCTAAAAAAGTAGCAGGTGTTAAGCCACTTGTAGGTATAGGCCTAGGACATCAGGTTATAGCTTTAGCTCTTGGTGGAAAAATAGGTAAATTACCATTTGGACACAGAGGAGCAAGTGTTCCAGTTAAGAATATGGAAACAGGTAGAGTATTAATAACTACTCAGCACCACGGATTCAATATAACTGAAATGCCTGAAAACACAGAAGTAACTTATACAAGTCTTAACGATGGATCTATAGAAGGTTTAAAACATAAAGAACTTCCTATAATGAGTGTACAGTTTATACCAGCATTCACATCAACAGACGACAAAGAATGCGTATATGGTAAATTCCTTGCATTATAATATAGACGATTATAATAGAAACGATATAGATTAAGAAAAATAAAACGGATTAAAGGAGAGAATGTTATGCCTAAAATAGACAGTATAAAGAAAACATTAGTACTTGGGTCAGGACCTATAATAATAGGACAGGCTGCAGAGTTTGACTATTCTGGAACTCAGGCTTGTCAGGCTTTAAAAGAAGAAGGGATAGAAGTTGTATTAATAAACTCTAACCCAGCTACAATAATGACAGATAAAGAAATAGCAGACAAAATATATATAGAACCACTTACTTTAGAATTCATAGAAAAAATAATAGAAAAAGAAAGACCAGACAGTTTACTTGCAGGAATGGGTGGACAGACAGGACTTAACTTAGCTGTTGAATTATACGAAAGTGGAATACTTGATAAGTACGGAGTTAAAGTAATAGGTACTTCTGTTGAATCTATCAAAAAAGGTGAAGATAGAGATATATTCAGAGAAGTAATGAAAGAAATAAATCAGCCAGTTATAGAAAGTGATATAGTAACTACTCTTGAAGATGGTTTAGCTTATGCAAATAAAATAGGTTACCCATTAGTAGTTAGACCAGCTTATACACTAGGAGGAACTGGTGGTGGTATAGCTGAAAACGAAGAAGAATTAAAAGAAATATTAGTTCACGGTTTACAGCTAAGCCCAGTTAGCCAGGTACTTTTAGAAAAAAGTATAAAAGGTTGGAAAGAAATAGAATACGAAGTAATGAGAGATAGCATAGGAAACAGCATAGTTATATGTAATATGGAAAATGTTGACCCTGTTGGTGTTCATACAGGAGACAGTATAGTTGTTGCTCCAACTCAGACATTAAGTGCTAAAGAATGTGCAATGCTTAAAAAAGCATCTCTTGATATATTAAATGCAGTAGAAGTTCAGGGAGGATGTAACGTACAGTTCGCACTTAACCCAGATAGCTTCGAATACGCTGTTATAGAAATAAACCCAAGGGTTTCAAGATCATCAGCACTAGCTTCAAAAGCAACTGGTTATCCAATAGCAAAAGTTTCTGCTAAGATAGCTCTTGGATATACATTAGATGAAATAGAAAATGCAGTAACTAAAAAGACTAAAGCTTGTTTCGAACCAAGTGTAGACTATGTAGTTGCTAAAATACCAAAATGGCCTTTCGATAAATTTAAAAAAGCTGATAAGAGATTAGGAACTAAGATGATGGCTACTGGAGAAATAATGAGTATAGGAAGCAACTTTGAAGCAGCTATACTTAAAGGTATAAGATCTCTAGAAATAGGAAAATATTCATTAGTTCATGCACCATCAGAACAGAGATCTCTAGAAGAATTAAAAGCTAGAGTAGTTGTTCCAGATGATGAAAGATTATTCGACATAGCTGAAATGATAAGAAGAGGCTACAAAGTTGAAATGATAGAACAGATAACTAAGATGGATAAATGGTTCTTAGATAGATTCAAATGGATAGTTGAACAGGAAGAAAAATTAAAAGGTATGAAAATAGAAGACCTTACTAAAGAATATCTTCTTGAATTAAAGAAAAAAGGATTCTCTGATAAAGGTATATCTGACTTAATGAAAATAAACCCAGAACAGTTATACGAATTGAGAATGCTTTACAATATAAAACCAGCTTACAAAATGGTTGATACATGCGCAGGTGAAGTAGATGCATTATCTCCATACTACTACTCAACTTATGAAGAATATGATGAAGCAACAGTAAGCGATAAGAAAAAAGTTATAGTTCTTGGTTCTGGTCCAATAAGAATAGGACAGGGTATAGAATTCGACTACTGCTCAGTTCACTGTGTTAAATCATTAAGAAAACAGGGAATAGAAACAATAATAATAAACAACAACCCTGAAACAGTATCTACTGACTTCGATACTTCTGATAAATTATACTTCGAACCATTAACAGAAGAAGAAGTTCTTAACATAATAGAAAAAGAAAATCCAGATGGAGTTATACTTCAGTTTGGTGGACAGACTGCTATAAAACTAGCTAAATTCCTTCACGAAAAGAATATACCAATATTAGGTACTGATTTCGAAGATATAGATGCAGCTGAAGATAGAGAAAAATTCGATGAATTACTAGAAAGACTAGACATAAATAGACCAAAAGGTAGAGGTGTATGGACTGTTGAAGAAGGTCTTGAAGTTGCTCACAACTTAGGATTCCCAGTACTTGTTAGACCATCATACGTACTTGGTGGACAGGGTATGGAAATAACTTACGATGAAGCTAGATTAGTTCAGTACTTAGAAGCAGCATTTGAAAGAGATAGTAAAAACCCAGTTCTTATAGATAAATACTTAACTGGTAGAGAAATAGAAGTTGACGCTATATGCGATAAAGAAGATATATTAATACCTGGTATAATGGAACACCTTGAAAGAGCAGGGGTTCACTCAGGAGACAGTATAACAATGTACCCAAGCCAGAATATATCTGACAGAATAAAAGAAAAAATATTAGACTACACTAAAAAAATAGCTCTAGACCTAAATGTTATAGGTATGGTTAACATCCAGTTCATAGAATTCCAGAATGAATTATACATAATAGAAGTTAACCCAAGAGCAAGTAGAACTGTACCATATATATCAAAAGTTTCAGGTGTGCCAATAGTAGACCTTGCAACTAAATGTATGTTAGGTGCTAAATTAAAAGACCTTGGATACGGAACAGGAGTATACAAAACTCCAGATATAGTATCTGTTAAAGTACCAGTATTCTCAATGGCAAAACTTGCTCAGGTTGAAGTATCACTAGGGCCTGAAATGAAATCAACAGGGGAAGTTCTTGGAGTAGGTGCTAACTTAGAAGAAGCATTATACAAAGGATTCCTTGCAGCTGGTAAAGGTATAGCTGATGAAAGAGGTTGCGTACTTGCTACAATAAACAACCACGATAAAGAAGAGTTCATAGAAATAGCTAAAGATATGAAAGAACTTGGATATACTTTCATGGCTACAGAAGGAACAGCTAAAGCATTAAGAGAAAACGGAATAGAAGTTGAAACTGTAAATAGAGTAGAAGAAGCTAGACCAAATATACTTGACGCTATAAGAAATAAACAGGTAGATATGGTTATAAATACTCCTACAAAAGGTAACGACTCTAACAGAGATGGATTCAAGATAAGAAGAACTGCTATAGAATTCTCTACAGAAGTTATGACTTCTCTTGATACATTAAAAGCAATGGTAGACGTTAAGAAACAGCATATAGATAAAGATACGCTAAAAGTTTATAACATATCAGAAATATAATTTAAAACAATTGAGATAAAAAGAGCTAATCATTTCGGTTAGCTCTTTTTTATTTATATGTAATTGGCGAGATAAAGTAGTGCAAATGGTTGTATGTGTATGATATAATTAATAATTAGGTTAAAAAATGAGATGGAAAATATTTTAAGAAATATAAATTTAATTAGATAAGAGAGAAGGAGGAAAAGATGTTAATTTTATCAGATAGTTGGAAAGATTATGAGCTTATAGACATGGGTAACGGAGAGAAGCTAGAGAGATGGGGAGATATCGTCCTTAGAAGACCAGACCCACAGGTTGTTTGGCCAATGGAAAAAGAATGGTCATTATGGAAAAATCCACACGGACACTACCACAGAAGTAATAGAGGTGGAGGTTCTTGGGAGCAGAAGAAAAAATATCCAGAAAGTTGGACAATAAATTACAAGAATTTAAAATTCAATATAAGACCTACAGGATTTAAACACACAGGTCTTTTCCCAGAACAGGCAGCAAACTGGGATTGGATGATAGATAAAATAAAGAAAGCAAAAAGACCTATAAAGGTTTTAAATTTATTTGCATATACTGGTGGAGCAACTGTTGCTTGTGCTTCAGCTGGGGCAGAAGTTTGCCACGTTGATGCAGCAAAAGGTATGGTAAACTGGGCAAAAGATAATATAGCATTATCTGGACTTCAGAATCAGACAGTAAGATTCATAGTAGATGATGTTGTTAAATTTGTTGAAAGAGAAATAAGAAGAGGAAGAAAATACGACGCTATAATAATGGACCCACCTTCATATGGAAGAGGACCGAAAGGTGAAGTATGGAAAATAGAAGATAAATTATACGATTTCGTTGAATTATGTATGGGTGTATTATCTGATGATCCATTATTCTTCTTAATAAACTCTTATACTACAGGATTCTCTCCAATAGTACTTGAAAACGTACTTTCTACTACTATAGGAAAGAAAGTAAAAGGCGGAAAGATATACGGTGGAGAAGTTGGAATACCAGCATCTAGAGATGGCAAAATACTTCCTTGTGGTATATTTGGTAGATGGGAGAGATAGTCTTTGTCTAGTGTAAATATAAATGTACTTTATGAGGATAATCACCTTTTAGTAGTTGAAAAGCCTGTAAATATTCTTTCTCAGGGAGATAATACAAATGATAAGGATATGGTCAATTTATTAAAGGCATATCTTAAAGAAAAGTATAATAAACCAGGAAATGTTTATTTAGGGTTAGTTCATAGACTTGATAGACCTGTTGGAGGGGCAATGGTATTTGCCAAGACTTCTAAGGCGGCATCTAGACTTTCTGAGCAGGTTAGAAATAAGACGTTTAAAAAGACTTATAGAGCGGTTATCAATGGAAAGATGAGAAAACAGAGTGATACTTTAAAGGATTATCTTTATAAGAATAAGAAAACTAATATGGTCAGTGTGGTTTCTGAAAGCCATAAGGATTCTAAGTACGCTGAGCTTAGCTACGAAACTCTAGCATTTAAGGATAAGATGAGTCTAGTTCAGATAGATTTAAAGACTGGTAGACCACATCAGATTAGAGTTCAGTTTGCTTCAAGAAACAATCCTCTTGTTGGTGATCAGAGATATGGTAAAAATAGCAAGGTAGGTCAGCAGATAGCGCTTTGGTCTTATAAGATTGAGATAGTTCATCCTGTTACTAAAGAGAAGATGGAGTTTGTCTGTGAGCCACCAAAAGAATATCCATGGAATGTTTTTGATAAGTAGTTCGAAAGGATGATTGGATAGTATGGAAAGATATAATGGATTTTTTATAGAAAAACCAGTTGGAAATAATATTTTTTCCTTTGAAGAAAGGGAGAATAAGAAGATTTTTGTACCAAAGCTTATAAAAGGAGATTTGGATGATGTAAGGGAAGGTACAGAGATTGTTTTTAATGAGATAGATGAGGATACAGAGTTTAAGGCTTATGGTATAGAAAATATGGTTAGAATGGACACTGAAGATGGAAAGAGAGTGTATATTTTCGACAATCATAACCATTCGTTTTACTTCTGGATGAAGTGCCTTAAGGAAGGTCTTTTTAATAGAGGGTGTACTTTAGTGCATGTGGATCAGCACAAGGATACTAGAGTTCCGCTTAATTATGATGTAGATGTAGACGATTTAGACGATGTATTTAGATATACAAATGAAGTGCTTAATGTGGGAAGTTTTATTAAGCCTGCAATGGAGCATGAAATTTTTTCAGAGCTTATAATAATGGACAGTTCTTATAGTTTGAAGGAAGAGGTAAGAGGAGAATATGTGCTAGATATAGATTTAGATATATTCTCAAGGGATATGGATTATATACCTTTTTCGGATAGGTTTGATAGAATACAGGAGCTTATTAAAGGGGCTAATGTTATTACAATAGCTACTAGTCCGTACTTTATTGAACAAGATAAAGCTATAAAAGTATTAAAAGAACTGTTCAATTATGATATAATATAGTAGATTTGAATGAAAGTCTTTTATAAGACGAGATTATTTTAGGAGGAAATTACAATGAGTTTATATGATGCATGGAAAAAACTTAGTGAAACTCACGAAAACCAGGAAGCTGAAATAGAATTCTGGAAAGATTATTTAAACGTTGAGAGAGACATATACAGAAAAATATTAGAAGAAAAAACTGAAACTGTAGAAGGAAAAGTTGCTGATTTAGCAACTAAATATGAAACATCTCCAGAGTACTTCATGGGATTCATAGATGGAATAAGCGAAAGTTTAAAAGAAGATCTAGACCTAGATGCTATAGAAGTTGATGGAGAAGTATCTATAAAAATAGACTGGGAAAAATTATTCTACAATATGTGTGCTGTTGAAGCTGAATGGTTATACACTTTACCTGAATGGGATGGTATACTTTCTGCTGAAACAAGAAAAGAATTACACAAAAAATACAAAAAAAGCAAAACTATAGTTAAAGAACACAAAGTTGGAAGAAATGATCCATGTCCATGTGGAAGTGGTAAAAAATACAAAAAATGCTGTGGTAAAAATGCTTAGTATTTAGAAATGATATTAAAAAGCCTCGATTTAAAATCGAGGCTTTTTTTTATGAAAAACTTTATTATAAATATAGGATTATGGAAATGCGTATCCAAGGTTGTATTTTATAAAAGAAAGTGTCTTTAAAGTGTATTTACAAATTCATGAACTAATGGGTTGAGATTGTTCTTTTTGTAAAAAATTCCATGTATTGCTTTTGAACTAATGTTCTTAATTTCTTTTATTATGTAGTCAGATTCGTGGAAGAAGTCCATTTCTGATTGTGTGGTAAATATTATATCTCTATTTAGAAAACCAGAGAAGTGAAGAAGTTCTACATCTGTTTCTATTTTTAGTTTTTCATAAGGTATAGATACAAAGCTTCTTATGTGGTTTTCGTATGTATCTAAGATGTGCATGTTTCTATCCGCATTTAAAAGGTCTCTGGTAGATATATATTCTTTATCAGCTAGATTAGACTCTGGTGGTACTGCAAGTAGTAAAGAGTCTTCTGACAAAGGTTTAAAGTATATATCATCGTATGCGAATTCATCTGGGCAGCAGTAAGATATGATTATGTCACATTCTCCAGAATATATAGATTCAAAACAACTAGTGTTATGGCATCTTTTGAATATTAATTCTATTTCTGGGAAATTTTGTTTGAATTCTTTTAAGATAGGTACCATAGGAATTGTAGCGCTAAATCCATATAGACCTATTATTATTTTTTTGTTTATATAGTTAGAGAAATCTCTCGCTTTTTCTACAGCTTTGTCATATTTATCTAGGATTTTAACAACGTCGTTATAAAAGACCTCGCCCTGTGGTGTTAGAGAGATATTTTTTTTGTCTCTTACAAAGACATCAAACCCAAGTTCAGATTCTAAACTTTTTATGCTATGACTTATAGCAGGTTGAGCTACAAGGCATTCACTTGCAGCTT
>SAMEA3387515__coassemble_1736_pt1 | contig 66495 bp, 49 predicted proteins | sample SAMEA3387515__metabat2_high_PE_011 | metagenome-assembled genome bin SAMEA3387515 (sample SAMEA3387515) | Felis catus | biome: Faeces | place: United Kingdom | collected 2012 | reverse complement strand
GCACCATTAATAAAATCGCTCTTTTCATCAACAAGAAAAGCACACACATTAAAAATATCCTCTGGCTTTCCAACCCTACCAGAAGGATGCTGAGAATGATCTAACTCTGATAAAGAATCATAATCCTCAGTTTCTATCCAGCCAGGACTTATACAGTTTACAGTTATATCACTCCCAGATAGAGAAACACAAAGTGTATTTGTAAGGGATACTATTCCGCCCTTTGAAGCACCGTAAGCTTCCCAATCAGCCTCATTTTGATTATATCTTGTAGATGCTATATTTATTATTCTTCCAAAATTAAGCCCTTTATTTGCTAAAATAAATTCCTTGCAGCATATAAAAGCACCTCTTAAATTGGTGTTTAAAACAGCATCAAACTCATCAACAGAAATATCATAAATAGATTTATTAAACTTGCTAATAGCTCCATTATTTATAAGGATATGGATTGGTCCAAACTTATCTACTATTTCATTAAAACAAGATTTTATCTCACTTTCAGACAATAAATTTACATTATACGTATGTATATTTTTTCTATCAAAATTATAATCATTAACATCAAGACTAAGGACATTATAACCCAAATCGGCAAACCCATAGCATAATGCCTTTCCAATTCCACCAGAACCACCAGTAATTACTATATTTTTCAAATCAATCACCTCCAATATTATATTATCAGAAAAAAATTAAAAAGAATATTAATAAAATTATAAAAAACATCTAATGAGTTTTATTTAATAACAAACAATATACAACTTTAAACTTATACTAAAAAATGATATAATAAGAATATCAAGAACTAATGTTCTACAAAAAAGGAGAAGATTATGGCAGAGATAACAACTAAAAAAACAAACCTAAAAAAAGTATCTGAAAAATACAACGAACTGATAAAACAAAAATCAGGTAAGTGTTCTAAGATACTTTTTCTTATTTCAGATGGAAAATTAATCGAAAAAATAAAAAAAAATATAAACATAAATACATACATAGAAGAACCACAAATATTGACATACATATCATTCATAATGAAGGAATTGGAAAAATATTGGACCTTAATATCTAAAGAATTAAAAAGCGTAAAAGGTATACCTAATAATATTCCTTATTCATTGCCAGAATACATAATAACTGAAATGGTTGAAAACTTTAGATATAAATATGGATACTTTGAGGACATAACCGGAACATCAGAAAATATATCAAAATCCATATACTCAAATCTTAAATCAGCAGCCTACATGAACACAGACATATACTCTACTGGAGAAAAAATATACTATACAAAGAAAAATAAGGAAAATTTAGAAAGATTTTCCTACACTCAAAACGATGAAATTATAAAAGAATATACAGACAAGCTCGTAGAAAAATCTGCAATAGATTTACCGATGGCGATATACTTATACACAGAAAAGTTACTGAAAAAAGAAGAATATCAAAAAAGTTTATCTAAAAGATATGATTACTTATTAATAGATGCAATAGAAAAAACATCAAACTCAGAATTAGAATTAGTAAAAGTATTTAAAAATATAGGAAAAGAAATATTCATATACGGAGATATAAGTGCAGATTTTGCGGCAATGTACAATTTTGATTTAGATAACATAGTAGACTACTACTCAAAAAAAAGTGAATTATCTTCTAATAGTCTAGAGAATAAAAACTTGGCGAACCACCAAAGATACGGAGCAAAATATAAAGATTTAATACCGTTTTCAAATAGGATAAAAGAATGTTATCAATCACAACTTTATACAGAGATGATAGATGATATATTGTATAAAATTGAAGAAATTACAAAAAATCCTAAACAAATAGGAAAAACAGCGGTAATACTTCCACCAGGATCAGGAATACTACAGAACAGAATAACAGATAGACTTCAAAAAATGGGAGTAAAATACTTTAGCACAAGCACAGACTTTAAAATATCTCAGCATAGATATGCAAATCTGTTGATAATTATTGCTACGATGTATTCAGGAAATTCAGAAATAGAATTTTCAACAGAGGAATATATACAGATGATTTCCCTAGTTCTGGGGATAAATAAAATCAAAGCTAATAAAATATTTAGAGAAAATGAAACGCTATTAAAGTCTACAATCCTTGAAAATAGCGAACTTGAAAAGATTTATGAAGAAAAATCAGAAATAACTTTTGATAATTTCCTGGGAAATACAGAAGGTGAAGATATGGAAATAGATCCAAAAGATATAAACAACTTTGTGGGCAATGTAGATAACTTAGACCAAATTATTGAAAAAATCTACATTGCTAGAAAGAAAAATCTAAAAAGAAGTGAATTTATGAGAAGATTTTACACAGAAGTACTTATAGCATTAGAGGATGGAATTGAAAATATAGATATTTGCAAAAAAGTAATATCAGAATGTGAAAAACTAGAAGAAGCTGCAGAATGTGGAGTGATAAAAGATTTTGAAATAGATAAAATCTTAAAAACATACTCTAAAGATTACATAGGATTTAGAGAATTAAAAAATAGTGAAGGAGAAGACAAGATAATGATAACAACTCCTTTCTATTATATAAATTCTCTATCAGAAAGAGGGATACAGCTTTGGGCAGATTGTGGAAATAATATGTGGAATCCAAAGATTGCCAAAGAAATAAATAACTCTATTGTTCTTAGAAAATCATATGAGGAAAAACAGATATTCACAGACTTAGACGAAGAAAAACTAAAAAAATATTATATGAATAATCTATTATATTCACTACTAGATTCCGCTGAAGAAGTATATGCATTTAAGAGCGACTATTCTCTAAATGGATATTTATCAGAAAGTATGATGTACACTAGTATAATAGGATTAATGGACAAAGAAGAAATATAATAAAAGTGAGGTAAACTATGCGGAAAATAACATATAGAGAAGATCAAGTTCCAATAATGGAGTACAAATCTGGTACTATGGCAGTTCCCGCAGTTCCAGGAGCTGGAAAAACATTCATAGTAACTAGATTGGTTACAGAACTACTAGAAAATAACATAAATGGAAAAGAAAAAATACTAATATTAACATATATGAATAGTGCGGTTAATAACTTCAAAGGAAGAATAAAAAAGCTATTAAATGAAAAATATGGAGAAGATGCAGAAATAGAAGAAAATTTATCAGAAGAAGAAATAAACGAGATTAAAAGAAAAAATAAAGATACTCTTAGAAGATTGAACAATTCATATGAAGTTATGACTATACACAGTTTAGCAACTAAAATAATAAAAGAAAACCCGGAATCAGCAATGTTAAACGAAGAATTTATGATTGCCGATGATGCCCAGAGAAGCATAATACTAAATGAATGTATAGAAAGCTATTTATCTACTGAAAAAGGAAGAAAGTATTTCTACTACTTCATAAATTACGAAAAAGCAAAGGACAAAAAAAGTAAAAAAATAAATGAAGATAAGGCTAGAGGATTTGAGGAAACTTGGAAGCAGGGATTTTTTGATTTAGTAACTAGATCTATAAGTAAATTAAAGTACAATGGAATAACTCCAGACATACTAAATGAAAGAGTTAATGAAGATGGGTACAAAGGAATAATGGTAATAGTATCACCTATATATGAGATGTACTGCAAAAGACTTAAACTTCATGGGCTTTTAGATTTTGACGATTTATTGATAAATGCACATAAAATAGTCAGAGATGACGATGCTATCAGAGAAAAACTAAACAAGAAGTATAAATACATATTTGAAGATGAGTGTCAGGACTCTAATGAGATACAAGGAAAGATAATAAAACTTATTGGTGGTGAAAATCCAAACATAGTCAGAGTTGGAGATATAAACCAGAGCATAAGTGGAACATTCTCAGAATCAAATCCAAAATTCTTTAGAGAATTTATAGAGAGTGCCGATTGCTGTCATAGAATGGATATGTCAAACAGAAGCAGCAAGGACATACTAGAGCTTGCAAATTTATTAGTTGACTATACAAAAAATAGCTTGCCTGAAATAGAGTGCCGAGATGCACTTGAAGATATGAAAATAAAAACTGTAGAAAAAGGCAAAGGATACAAAGAAAACCCAGAGCCAAAAAGTTATACAATAAATACAAAGTGGCTAGCTGCAGGAAGTTTTGACGATGAAATAAGAGAAACTATAAGATTTGTAGAAGGAATAAAAAGAAAATATCCAGATAAGAGCATAGGAATACTAGCTCCATACAACAAAGACTGTAATAAAATCGCGGCTGAACTAAAAAAACACGATTTAGAATTTGAAAATCTAAGCTCATCTTCTGAAAAAATGAGAAAAGTAATAGACGATATAGCGAATATACTAGACTTTATAATAGATAACGACAATATAGATAAGTTGATGGATATAATTGGAAGTGCATTTATAAAAGAAGAAAGTGAAGAAGGAAAGGCGGACTTCCTTAATATATTCAAAAAATTTACAACAGATGAATTGATATATAACTTTGATGAAATTGACTTAGGAATAGTTGACGACAGCAGTAGCATATTCGTCAAGTTTAAAAATGCATTAGAAAAAATTCAGGAAATAATGGATTACTCTTGGAATAGAGCTGATTTATTGGTTTTATTCATACGGGATAGATTAGATATAACAGAAGAAGAAATGGCTATTGCGGAATATGTCGCATTTTACGTTAAATATCTTAAAAGAGAAGATCAAGATGTAGATTTTGAATACATAGTAAATGTAATAAAAGATAGAGGCAATAGTAGCTTTAGACATATACTAGACATAACAGGTAATATCAACGGATACGAGCCTACACCAGGAAGTGTGACAGTATGTACTAACCACAAATCAAAAGGAATGGAATGGGACTGTGTATTTATGCTTAAATGCACAAAATATCAATTCCCTAGTGATTTAGAGTTTAAACTACCTTGTCAGAAATATTTCCTAAAGGAAAAATATAGTAATCCTGAAGCATTAGTTGCATCTGAAATAGAAAAATTGACAAATGGATTAGAAAGAACAAATTTTGATATAGAATTGAAGTTAGATCAAATAAGAGAAAAGATAAGATTATTCTATGTAAGTGTAACTAGAGCTAAAGAGATGCTTATAATATCTGCATCTGTATTTAATAACGATGAAGATAAAAAGAAAAAATATCCGTTAAAGCAGGAAAAGAGTGAATACTTTAAACTAATGGAAAATCAAGTACAAAAAAGAAGAGCTAAACAGTAAAAGAGGTGAATACAATGGACTTTTCTGGATTTGAATTCAGCCAGAATGCTTTAAATACATTTAGAAGTTGCCCTAAAAAATTTGGGTATAAATACATACAAGGACTAAATTGGAAAAAGGAAGATGACGAGGAATACTACAGAAGCATGAAGTACGGATTAGAATTTCATCTAATGTGTGAGAGATATTTCTCAGGAATACCTGTAGGAAAATTTACAGGAAGCAAGGAATATGAAAAATTTGACCAATGGCTAGAAAAAGTAAAAAAAGCAGTATCTATTTATGAAGATAGAGAATATCTGCCAGAGTACGGACTTTCTATAAAAATAGATGAAGAAAGCAGACTAACTGCAAAATATGACTTAGCTGTAATATATAGAGAAAATGGTCAGCTTTCCATAGATATATGGGATTGGAAAACGGAAAACAGAAAACTGAAGTACAACGATTTAGAAAAAAGAATGCAGAGTATCGTCTATATGGTAGTTGCATATGAAGCAATTCCTAAAATATACGGAAATGGGAAAGAAAAAGCTAGAGTTAGAATGTACTACTATCAGCCTGAATACTATTCAGAGCCAATAGAACTAACATATAGCGAAGAAAAGTATGAAAACGATAAAATAAAAATAAAAGGTATTATAAATGAAATAAAAAAATCGGATTTTGAGGAAAAAAATTTAAAATCTTGTAAGTACTGCGAATTCAATATGTTGTGCAATAGAAACAATGTTGACGAAGAAGCATACGAAGAATATTAGGAGGGTAATATGGGAGTCAGATTTATACTAGGCAGAAGTGGATGTGGAAAAACTGAATATATGCTCAATGAGATTAAAGAAAAAGCTATTTCAAAAATAGAAAAATCTCCAATAATAATACTAATTCCAGAGCAGTACACATACGAAATGGAAAAACGAGTAAGTAATATGTTTGCATCTGGAGCTAAGGATAAATATATGCGTGTTAGACCTATGGGGTTAAAGACATTATCTGATTTAGTATTTTCATACTGTGGAAATCTATCAAAAGTAGGGATAAATGCAGCAGGAAAAGCGATAATTACTCATAATTCAATAGAAGCTGTATCAAAGAAGCTTGAACTATTCTCAAAATCATACACACAACCTGGATTTACAACATCTATTTCAGATATGATATCTGAGCTTAAACAGTTTATGATAACTCCAGATAGACTTGATGAAATTATAGGGGAAAGTGGGGATACACTTCCTGAAAACTTAGTTATGAAGCTAAAGGATATAGCTAAGATCTACCGAGAATTTGAAAAAAAACTACATGAAGACTATGTAGATATGCACGATAGAGTAGTTATGCTTACAGAAAAAATTTCTGAATGCAGTTTTTTAGATGATATGGATCTGTATATTGACGGATATACTAGTTTCACACCAAATCAGTACGAGCTTTTAAAAGAACTCATGAAAAAAGCAAAGAGTACGACATTCTTATTTACAATGGACTCTCCATTTAAGACAGGATACGCAGACTACTTTGCAAGTACTAGAAATACATACAATAGAATCAAAGATATATGTGAAAAAGAAGGTATAAAGGTAGAAAAAGATGTAAATCTTTGTGATGAGGACATAAAGAGATTTAGAGGAAATGAGGAATTACAACATCTTGAAAGATATTATAATTCATATCCTTATAGTATTTATCAAAAGAAAACAGAGAAAATAAGAATAAGAGAATACTCAAACTTATACAATGAAGTTGAGGAAATCGCAAAGGAAATAGTTAACGATATAATAGATGGAAGATATAGATATAAGGATATAACAATTACTGCAAGAAATATAGATTCTTATGAATCTCTTGTAAAATCTATATTCTCTGAGTATAAAATTCCATTCTATATCAACAAAAAATCTGAGGCGAAAAACAACCCTATAATCACAATGATTATATCTGTACTTGAAATGAAAAAGAGAAGATACGGATATGAAACAATGTTTAGATATTTAAAAAGTGGGCTTTTAAATTTTACAGAGGATGAGATAAGTCTACTTGAAAACTATGTAATAGCAAATGGTATATCAGGAAACAAGTGGTTTGAAGATGTTTGGGAATATAGACTTCCAAATTCTTTTTATGAATATGAGGAAAGTGAAGAAGAACTAGAAACTAAGAAAAGAATCAATGATATAAAAAATAGAGTAATTGCTCCTATTAAAAGATTTGACGAGAAACTATCTTCTAAAAATAGAAAGACAGTTGAAGATATTTGTAGATATCTGTATGAGTTTTTAGAGGATATAAACATATTTGAAAAAATAGAAGATACAATAGATACGCTTAGAGAAAAAGGTATGTTAGAATCTGCAGCTAGATATTCGCAGGTTTGGAATACTGTTTCAGATTTATTAGACCAGCTTGTAGAGATTATGGGCAATGAAAAAATTTCTCTAGAGAGATTTATAAGAATAGTAAATATTGCACTTAATGAGTACGAGTTAAAGACTATACCACCTAGTATAGACCAGGTAATAGTAACAGAAGTAGACAGAATGAATAATCCAAATACTAAACACTTGTATTTGATAGGTACTGTAGATGGAGTATTCCCAATGCCTTCAAAAGAGAATGGACTTCTTTCTGACTCAGACAGAGGGAAACTATCTGATATGAATGTGGAGCTAGATAAAGACAGTAGAAAAAGGGTGTTTGAAGAGCAATTTTTAGTTTATAAGGCTATAACTGCGACATCAGACAAACTTACTGTAAGCTACCCAATTGCAGATAGCGAAGGAAAAACACAGAGGGCATCTATAATAATATCTAGAATCAAAAAATTATTTAAAAATGTAGATATAAAAAGTTACTTCCTAGAGGGAGTATACGAAGAAGATGATTTAAAAGAAGTAAATTCTAAAATACCTACTTTCAATACAATGGTAGATAAGATAAAAGAAGCTGCGGACAAAGATTTTGAAAATGGAATATCTGATATTTGGAAAGATACATACAAATACTATCTAAATGACGATAGATACAATGATATAACTAAAAGAATTGTTGAAGGAATAGACTTTACAAATCAATTTGAATGTGTGGACGAGGACAAGATAAAAGAGCTTTACAATTCAAAGACTATAAGTGTATCGAGATTGGAAAAATACGCAAGCTGCCCATTTGCATACTTCATAGAATATGGAATGAAGGCAAAGGATAGAAAAGAATATCTATTTACAGCACCTGATGTAGGAAGCTTTGTACACAAGGTAATAGAAAATTATTCTAAAACTATGCACAAAGACGGGATTACTTGGCATGAGGTAGATGATAAATATATAGAGCTTAGAGTATCAGAAATGGTAGACGAGCTAATAGCCAAAATACCTGGATTTATACTTGAAAGTTCTCCAAAATATAAATACCTTGCTCATAGATTAAAAGTGCTTATAACAGTTTCTATAAAAATAATAGCAGATCAGATTAAGCAGGGAAGATTTGAGCCAGATGAGTATGAAGTTGAATTTGGCAAAAAACGGAAATACCCTCCAATACAGGTTGAGTACAAAGAAAATGAAATAGTAGAGTTAATAGGGAAGATAGATAGAATTGATAAGTATGTAAACGAAGAAAATAAAGAGTTTGTAAGAATAGTAGATTACAAATGGGGTAAAAATGATATCAATTTAAACGATGTATATTACGGATTACAGTTGCAGTTACTTGTTTATATGGATGCAATTTTAGAAGGCGGTGAAATACCAGATAATATTCCTATAAAACCTGCTGCTATGTTATACAGTAGAATGGATAACCCTATAATATCAAGAAGCACTCTTGTAGATGACGAAGAGGTTAAGCAGCGGATTATAGAATCGTTTAAAATGAAAGGAATGCTTATAAAAGATTTAGATATACTTTCATATATGGATAAAGCACTTGAAGAGCCAAAAAGTAGCTCTAAAATAATAAAAGCTGCTAGAAATAAAGATGGCTCTCTTTCAAAAGGTACTGCTGGAGTTACAGACGAGCAATTTGAAATTATAAGAGCATACATAAAAAAATCTATAAAAGATTTATGTACAGATATGATGAGCGGAAATATAAAAATAGAGCCTAAAAAATCAAAAGATAAAGATTCTTGCCGGTTCTGTAGTTATTCATCTATTTGTCAGTTTGATACAGCACTTAAAAACAATTGCTACAAGGTTATACCTAATAGAACTAGCGACGATGTTATAAAAATGATGGAAGGAGATGTGAAGTAGAGTGGGGAGCACAAAATGGACTAAAGAACAGCAAGAGGTAATAGACCATAGAGATGGTAACCTGTTAGTATCTGCTGCAGCTGGTTCTGGAAAGACAGCAGTTTTAGTTGAGAGAATTATAAGTATGATACTAGATACAGAAGAAAAAGTAGATATAGATAAATTGCTTGTCGTTACATTTACTAATGCTGCAGCATCTGAGATGAGGGAAAGAATAGCTGATGCAGTATCAAAAGCCTTAGAAGAAGCTACTAAGTTAGAAAAAAAAGATGTAATTGAGCATCTTCAAAAGCAGATTTTATTCTTAAATAAAGCAAATATAACTACAATACACTCATTCTGTCTAGATGTTATAAAAAATAACATACACCTTATAACATTGGATCCAAACTTTAGAATAGGAGATACTACAGAATGTCAGCTTATAGCTCAGGAAGCTATAGATGAGGTATTTGAAGAACTTTATGAGCAAGGATATCTTGGAGATGAAAACTCGGAAAAGGGAAAAAGATTTTTAAAACTTATAGACAGTTTTGCAGAGAGAAACGGAGATAATCAAGTTCAAAGTTTAATTATGTCTATATACAACTTTGCAATGTCGTTTCCAAATCCTGAAAAATGGTTAAATGAATCTGCAGATGCATTTTTAGTAGACGATGATTTTGATTTTACATCTTCTAAATGGGGAAGAATAGTAATAAACTCTGTAAAAACAGAGATTGAAGATATAGTTGGAAATATGGAAAAAGCATTGGCTACAGTACATCCATATTTAGGTCAAATAGAAAATATACAAAAAATAATAACTGAATCAGAAAGAATTGATGTAGTTTACGATAGTCTTGATAAAGGATGGGATGATTTTATAAAGGCTATAGGAGAATTCTACCCAGAAGATTACAGAAAAGGTAAGAAGATTAAAAAAGATGATCCAGATGAGATGAGAGAAGCTTGGAAGATTGCAACTGAGTATAGAAAAGAAGCTATAGAAAGTATGAAAAAAGTTGCAGAAATGTATAAAAATAGATATTCAAAAGACATAAAAAAAGAAATAGATATGTCTTATCCTATAGTTAGAGCTATTTCAGATGCTGTATTAGAGTTTTGGAAAAAGTTTGAAGAAGCTAAAAGAGATAAGGGAATAATTGACTTTAATGATATAGAGCATTTTGCACTTGAAATATTGGTCGACGAGGACGAAAATGGGTGCCAAATCCCGTCAGAAACAGCCAAGAGATATAGTGAAGAGTTTAAGGAAATATTTGTAGATGAGTATCAGGATAGTAATCTAGTTCAGGAAGCTATATTAAGCAGTATTGCAAATAAAGAAATGCCGAATAGATTTATGGTTGGGGACGTTAAACAGAGTATTTATAGATTTAGACAGGCTAAACCAGAAATATTCTTGCATAAATATGAAACATATTCTACAGAAAAAGATAAAGATGGAAGAAAAATAATGCTTTATAAAAACTTTAGAAGTAGAAAAAACGTATTGGATGCAGTCAATTTTATATTTGAAAATATAATGAGTAAAGAGCTTGGTGAAATAGAATATAATGACGATGAAAAACTAAATCCAGGTGCTGTATTTGAAGAATGTTATGAAGAAAATGCGATAGTCGGAGGAAGTTGCGATGTTCATATAATTGAAAAGAAGGCAAATGAAAATTTAACCGACGAGCAGCTTGAGGAAGAAGAGGATTTAGATAATATTCAGATTGAAGCTAGAGCAGTAGGAAAGATAATTAAAGAAATTGTCGGAAAAAATTCTGATGGAAAGATACAGATGGTGTACGACAAGGAAGAAAAGAGATATAGACAGGCTAAGTATAAGGATATAGTCATACTTCTTAGAGCTACATCAAACTGGGCAAGTGTCCTAACAGAAGAGTTTACAAATATGGATATTCCAGTATATGCAGATACTGGAACAGGATATTTTGATACTATAGAAATTAAGACAATAGTATCGTTATTAAAAGTAATAGACAATCCAATGCAAGATATACCATTACTTGCAGTGTTAAAATCTCCAATTTATAACTTTACCCCAGAAGAACTTATAGATATAAGAATAGTGAATAGAAATGTATCATTCTATGAAGCTATGAAAATATATGCAAGTTTTGACGATTGTGATAATAAAAAGGTTAGAGATTTCTTGGAGAGATTAGAGGATTATCAAGAAAGATCTTCATATCTTAGTACAGATGAACTTCTTTGGTATTTATACAATGAAACTGGATATTACGCTTATGCAGCAATTTTACCAGCAGGAAAACAAAGACAGGCTAACTTAAGAATATTATTTGAAAGAGCTAAACAATTTGAAGACACTAGCTTTAAAGGTATATTCAACTTTATAAACTTTGTCGAAAAATTAAAAAAAGCTGATAGTGATATGGGTGAAGCCAAGACATTATCTGAAAATGCGGATGTTGTAAGAATAATGAGTATTCATAAAAGTAAGGGACTAGAATTCCCTATAGTAATCTGTGGAGGAATGGGTAAAAGATTCAATAAAATGGATATGAATAGAGGAATACTATATCACCATGAACTTGGATATGGACCACAGGTGGTAAATTTAGAAACTAGATTATCATACCCTTCAATGATGAAAGAAGCTATGAAAAAACAGATGGTTGTTGAGATGCTTTCTGAGGAAATGAGAGTATTATACGTTGCATTTACTAGGGCAAAGGAAAAATTGATAATAACAGGTGCTGTAAATGATGTTGAAAAGAATTTACAAAAATGGGCATCTAATTCTCAAAAGGTAACAAAGGATAATAAATTAGATAGATATAATCTTTTAAAATCTGCATCATTCTTAGATTGGATAATGTCTGTTGCAATAGCCCACAAAGATGCTAGAGGAATACTTCCACTTGATTCTGAAATAGTAGAAAAAAATGATGAGTCTGAATGGAAGTTTAAAATTCACAAAAGAGAGGACTACACTCTTGCAAATGGAGAGGAAGAGGAAATTAATCTAGCTGATGTTTTAAAAGATGAGCTTACTAGTGATAGAGCTGTTGACTACAGCGAAATAGTAAGAAATAGATTAGACTTTAAATATCCATACCAAAAGAGCGTAGAAAAATCTGGAAGTATATCTGTTACTGAGATAAAAAGACTTTGGAATCTTGAAAGAGAGGAAGAAGATAGAATAGCTCTTGAGGAAGAAAAAAATGCGTTTATTGAAAATATAGACGACATTGAAATTGATAGCAATGAGATAGAATTAAATAGAAGTAATAAAAAAACAGAGATAAAAAGACCTAAATTTATCCAAGAAAATAAAGATGAGAAACTAAGTCCTACACATAAAGGTAGTGTTGTGCATCTAGTTATGCAGATAATAAATATGGATAGAGTAAACACAATAGATGAAATAAAAAATCAAATTGAAGAATTTGTCCAGAAGGAAATAATAACTCAGAAAGAAGCGGATGTAGTCAATCCATTTAAGATTTATAAATTCTTTAAATCAGATCTTGGAACTAGAATGAAAAATGCAGACTTTGTTGGAAGAGAAAAAGCATTTTATACAGAGATTAATATGAAGAATTTATTTGCAAAAGAAGGAATTGATTACGACGAGAGTATAATGCTTAGAGGTATAATTGATGCCTACTTTGAAGAAAATGGAGAAATTGTGCTTTTAGATTATAAAACAGACTTTGTGAATGAAGAAAATAGAGAAGAAGTTGTTGACAGATATAGAAAGCAGCTTGAGATTTATGCAAAGGTAATTGAAGAAATAACAGATAAAAAAGTAAAAGAACAGTATATATATTTATTTGGTGTAGATGAATCTGTTAGAATAGATACATAGGCTATTTTTTTAGCTATTTGGAAAAAAAAATATTTGAAAGGGAGGGGAATTATGAGATTTATTCATACTTCTGATTGGCATCTAGGTAAAAACCTAGAAGGTCATTCTAGAATAGAGGAACAGAGAATGTTTTGTTCTGATTTTATAAAAATAGTAGAGGATAACGATGTAGATATGGTAGTAATTGCTGGGGATATATACGATACAGCAAACCCATCTGCAGAGGCAGAAAAACTATTTTACTCTACTGTATCTAAAATAGCAGCAAATGGAAAAAGATGTGTAGTCGTGATTGCGGGGAATCACGATAGCCCAGAAAGAATAGAAGCTGCATCTCCACTTGCATTTGAACAGGGAATACTATTATTTGGAAATCCATTGAGTAAAACAAGTGTAGGAAAGTTTGAAGGATTTGAGATAGTAGAAGCAAAAGAAGGAATGACAAAAATAATAATAAATGGGGAAAAAGTAAATGTACTTACTCTTCCATATCCTAGTGAAAAAAGATTAAATGATGCTTTTGAAGCTGAAACAGATGAGGATAGACAAAAAACTTATTCTCAAAAAGTAGGCCAGATATTTAAAAACCTACAAGAAGATTTTGATAAAGACAGTATAAATATAGCTGTATCACATCTATTTGTAGTGGGTGGAGAAAGTTCTGATTCTGAAAGACCTATACAACTAGGAGGAAGCCTTTTAGTTGAGAGAAAAGATTTACCAGATAAAGTAAATTATGTTGCGCTAGGTCACCTTCATAAGCAACAGAAGGCATCAGAACTTGGCTGTTCTTATTATTCAGGATCACCTCTTCAGTACAGTAAAAGTGAGAGGGTATATGCAAAAGGAGCAAAACTTGTAGAAATACACCCAAATGAAAAACCTAAACTTGAAGATATAATGTTTAATAACTATAAGCCTATAGAGTTATTCAAATGTAGGGGAGTTCAAGAGGCATTAGATATATGCAAGCAAAATCGGGGAAGAAGTATGTGGTCTTATTTTGAAATAAAAACAGATGAAATAATAAGCCAAGAAGATATAAAAGCTATGAAGAAGAATTTAGCAGATATAATAGAAATTAAACCTGTAATAACATATCAGCAGGAAGAAAAAACTGTAGATTTAAAAACTAAATCTATGGCTGAACTATTCAGAGATTTTTACACATTTAATAAAGGTGTAGAGCCAAAAGGTGAGTTAATGGATATGTTTATGAAAATAGCGGGTGAAGAAGGGGGAGAAGAATAGGCATGAGGCCGATAAAACTTGAAATAAAAGGTCTTAACAGCTATGTCAATAAGCAGACTATAGATTTTGAAAAACTGACAGAAAGAGGTCTTTTTGGGATATTTGGAAAAACAGGAAGTGGAAAATCTACAATTTTAGATGCGATAACACTTTCTCTTTATGGAAGCATAGCCAGAAATACAAAGGAATACATAAATAGTTTATCTGAAAAGGCAGAAATAAGTTATGAATTTGAAATAGGTTCAAGACGATATGTAGTTGATAGACATATAATTAGAAGCAAGGCTGGTGGAATAAAAACATCTTATGCAAGAGTTATTGAAAAATTAGGAGATGGAAGTGAAAATGTACTTGCAGACAAGGTAAATGAAGTAAATGAAAGTATAATAAAAATAATTGGGCTTACAGCAAATGACTTCACTAAATCTGTAGTACTTCCACAGGATAAGTTTAATGACTTCTTAAAACTTGGTGGAATAGATAGAAGAAATATGCTAGAGAGAATATTCAACCTAGAAAAATACGGAAAGAAATTAATTGAAAGCGTAAGAAATAGAAAAAACAAAACAAAAACTCAAGTAGATATGCTTCAGGTTTCATTATCTCACTATGAAGAAGTAACTGATGAAAAATATGATGAGATGATAAAAAAATTAGAAACAGATAAAGAAGATTGCAGAGTTAAAAATAGATTGTGCAAAGAAAAAGTAGAAAAATACGACATAGATAAAGTAGTATATGAAAATCAGAAACGGTACAATGAAGCGAAAGAACTCCTAAAGGTATATGAGGATAAAAAAGAAGAAATAGAAGAAAAAAGAAAGAAAATGTCTAGGGCAGAAAATGCAAATATGATAGACCCCTATATAGACAATGTAGAAAAACTTCAAAAACAGTTTGAGGACTCTAAGAATCAATTAAAAATAATTGAAGAAGAGATAAGATTAATTAAGAAAGATTTAGAAATATCTAGAGCTAGATTTGCAGAAATAGAAAGAAAAAAAGACGATACTATTCCTAGATTGAGCGAAGAAAAGGTAAAACTTGAAAGAGCTATAAATTTACTTGATGAAACAGAGGAAATAAGTACAAGACTAGTAAGGTTAAAATCTGTTGGAGAAAAATTAGAAATCCAGAAAAAAGAACTTCTAAAAAATATAGAAGATATAAAAGCTCAGCAAAATCTTTATGCAGGAAAAATTAAAGACAGTGAAAATAGATTAGCAGAAATAAATGTACCAGCAGCATTCCGTCAAAATATAGAAAAAGGATACTCGCATATAAAGGAATTAAATGAGGTCAAAAAGGAGCTAGAAAAAAGTGAAATTGATTTACAGAAATGTGAATCTGAGTACAGCGAAAACAATGTAGCTCTTAAACTAGTTGGAAGAGATAGAGATTCTGTTAAGGAAAAAATAGAAGAAGTTGAAAATAGAATATCTATAATGATGAAAAATTCTCCACTTACAGCAGAAGAGATAACTAAAAAGACTGAATATGTTACAGAAATGAGATCAGAGCTAAAATCTTTAAAACAGTTAGAAGAAGAAAGAGATAATCTTCAAAGTGAGTTAAATGACTGTTTAGAAAAAAGACACAGAGTTAGTAGAGAAATATCTACATCAGAAGATAGACTTTCTAAAATAAGAAAAGACATAGAAACAGCTAATAAAAATATAGATGAATTTAGATACTTAAACAGAGTTTCAGATATAAGAAAAGAGCTTGAGGACGGTAAGCCTTGCCCTGTTTGTGGCTCTTTAGACCATATGAGAACTGATAGCACTAATTACGACGATAGAATAGAATACTATGAAGGAATTTTAAACAAAGAAAAAACAAATGAAAGAAACGAAATAGAAAGACTAGATTCGCTAAAGATAAAAAGAAGTGGATATGTATCTGAAGAAAAGATAAAAACTGAAGCTATAAATAAGAAAAAAGCTGAAATAAGGGAAAGAAATTCACTAGAACTTTCTAAAAAATACGACTCAGAAACTAGAAATCTTGAAGCAGAAAAAAGAGCTGTATCTGATTGGAATATTGAAAAGTCTAGATTAGACGAAGATTTAAAAAGATATAATGAAGATTATTCAAAAAACGATAAAGAATTTACTAGAATTAATGAGTCATTAAAAGGAATAATGAAACGCAGACTTAGTCTATCTGAAAATGTATCTGAGTTAAAAGTTAAAAAAGATAAGCTTGAACTTGAAATAGTGTCTATAAAAAGAATTACCAAGGTAGATGATATATTCTCTAAAGTAGAGGAAATAAAGGCAAATGAAATAGAATCAGAAGCAGTTGAAAAAGAATTAGCTGAATTTAGAAATACAAAGTCTAAGATAGATAAAGAATTTGACGACTGCAAAACAAAGATACATTCTATAGAAGTTGAAATTTCTTCAATAGAAAAAGACTTTGAAGGAAATAAAAAACAGTACACAGAAAAGACAGAGGAAGCCCAGAGAATAACAAGAGGTAAAAATCCTAAGGAACTACTTGAAAAGACTGAACAAGAAATATATAAAATAAATAATAATTACTCTGAACTTAAAAAAGAATTTGACGATAAGAGTAAATCTAGAGAAGACAAGGATTCTCTTAGAAGCAAGATTCAGGGAGAGTGTAACACTACGGAAGAGCAGCTTGGATACTACAAAAATGTACTTAAAGAAATGCTTGCTAAGTATAGATTTGACAGCGCGTATACTGTAAAGAAATTTGTTATGCCTACTGTAGATATCGAGATTATGAGAAAAGAGATATCTGACTACGATGAAGGTAGAAAAAATCTAGATTTTAAAATAGACGATTTAGAGAAAAAATTAGATGGTAGAAAAGTCAAAGAAGATGAATTTGATAGATTAAATGAAGAAATAATTCTATTAAAAGAGGAGATAAGCGAGCTTGAAAGAAGTAACGCAGTTCTATTTGATAGGATAACAGCTATGAAAAAAGACCTTGAAAAGAAGAAAAAGATAAAATCTGAATTTGACGAGGTTTCAAATGACTATAGACTGTTAGATGAGATAGATAGAATAATTCAAGGAAATAAATTTGTCGAATACGTTGCAACAAATCACCTAAAATATATTGCACTTGAAGCATCAAAGCGACTTTCTACAATTACCAATGGAAGATATGCACTTGAAATAAACGATGCTCTAGAGTTTGTTATGAGGGATAATTTCAATGGTGGAGAAAGAAGAGGAGTTGACACTCTTTCTGGAGGAGAAACATTCTTAACATCTCTATCACTTGCACTTGCATTATCATCTCAGATACAGATGAAGGGTAATGCACCACTCGAGTTCTTCTTCTTAGATGAAGGATTTGGATCATTAGATGTAGAACTACTTGATACTGTAATGGAATCATTAGAAAAATTACACAGTTCTAATTTAAGTATAGGAATAATATCGCATGTTGAAGAATTAAAAAATAGGGTTCCGGTAAAACTAGTTGTAACAGCTGGTGAAATTGGAGAAGGATCAAAAGTTAAAATAGAATATAGTTAGGAAAAAGCAGAACTGCTGTCACTTTTGGAAAATGTGATTAGCAGTTCTATTTTTTTGAAGAATATATATCTGAAAGTTAACATTTAAATAATTTAATAATTTTACAAAAGTATCTTCAATTATGATATAATGAAATGTAAATATACATTATTAAAAGAAAAATGATAGAAAAGTTAAATAGGAGTGTGGTTAAATTTGGAATCGCTCGAAAGTTGGATTCAGATTATCGGGTTGGTCATCCTTATTATGGGATCGGCATTTTTCTCGGCATCAGAGACATCTCTAATGTCATTAAGTAAAATAAGAATGAGATATATGCAGGACGAGGGGGTAAAGAATGCCGATTTAGTGGCATCTTTAATAGAAAGTCCTAATAAATTATTGAACGCTATATTAGTAGGAAACAACGTTGTTAATATAGCAGCTACATCTATATCTACTGCATTATTAACAGCTAAATTTGGAGCAAATGGTGTTGCTGCAGCTACTGCGATTATGACCATTATAATCCTTATATTTGGGGAAATAACACCTAAATCAATAGCAGCTAACAATTCAGAAAAAGTTGCTCTATTGGTTTCAAAACCAATAAAACTGATAATAACAATACTATCACCAGTAGTATGGATATTTAATATATTTACTAAATTTATATTTAGAATAATCGGTGTAAAAGCAGACGAAAAGAATGCGTTTATAACTGAAGAAGAACTAAAAACTATGGTAAATGTCAGCCATGAGGAAGGTGTTCTTGAAGTTGAAGAAAGAGAAATAATCAATAACGTATTCGAATTTGGTGACATGCAGGCAAAAGACGCTATGGTTCAGAGAATGGACATGGTGACAGTTGAAGTCGATGATTCTTATGAAGAAATAATAGAAGTATTCAGAGAGGAAAAACTAAGTAGACTTCCTGTATACGAAGATTCTGTCGATGATATCATCGGTATAATAAACATAAAAGATATGATATTCTTAAGTGATGAAGAAAAAGAATACTTCTCTGTAAAAAATTACATGAGAGATCCATTCTTCACTTACGAATTTAAAAAGATAACTCAGCTTCTTGAAGATATGAAAAAAGCCAAAACTCAGATAGCTATAGTTCTTGATGAGTACGGTGGAACATCAGGTCTTTTAACTGTTGAAGACTTAGTTGAAGTAATCGTTGGAGATATAGAAGACGAATACGATGAAGATGAAGACGATATAATAGTTATAAAAGAAGACGAGTACATAGTAGACGGAAGTACTAGAATATCAGAAGTTAATGAACTTATAGGTACTGCAATAGAAACAGAAGAATTTGACTCTATTGGTGGATATTTAATAGGATATCTTGATAGACTTCCTGAAGAAAAAGAAGTACTTGAGATTGGAAACATTAAATTCTGCATAGAAAAAGTTGAGAAAAATAGAATAGCAAAAATACATATGTATACGTAAATTATTGAGGGTTGCTACAGTTCTTGTAGTAACCCTTTTAAATTAGAAAATTATTATCTATTTAAGAAGTATTAAATAAACTGAGGACAAGGGAAATAACTGCTCAAAAGCGACAATACTGCAAGCGCCCCACAGCCGCTAAATGTGTTACAAAAACGGGTGGGGCGCTGAAGCCTGGAGCAAAGAGCAGTTATTCTCTTGTCCTTTTCTATTTACTTCTTTATAATTCTTCTATTATTTCTCCAGTATCTATGTCGTAGAAGTTTATGTCTATGTTTAATTCATGATCATTATCTTCGTCAGGGTTTATTTCAACTATTGCGACAGATCTACTTCCATCTTTAGGTATAGAAGTACTTCCTGGGTTTATTATTATAAGTGTGTCGTCAAAAGAAAGCTCTTTAACATGAGTATGTCCTAGTATAAGGAAGTCTGCACCCATATTTTTAGCGTTTGCTATTATTTCATCTTTTGCTCCCACATACCCATGATTTACAACAAATCTAAATTCATCAAGCTGAACTAGTGCATAAGGTCCCTGAATTGGATGATTTAATACCATCTGGTCCACATCTGCCTCGCAGTTACCTTTTGCAAATATTATAGAATCCATATCGTTTAATGACTCTGTAAGTGCTTTTGGATTATATCCTTCAGGTAAGTCATTTCTAGGTCCATGATAAAGTATATCTCCTGCGTGAAGATATAAATCACATTCTCCTAATACATCCATTGCCTTATCAAAATAAAGCGAACTTCCATGAGTATCGCTAAGTATTCCTATTTTCATTTAAATTCCCTCCAATAAATTAATTTTTTTGATAGAATAATATTCTATAAGAATTTTGCTGAAACTCTATCCCAAAACTCATAATCTGAAAGTCTTAAAAGTTTTAGCTTAACATCTGATGTGCAGATGTTTATATCTGTAATTTGTTTAAATCTAAGCTCAACACCATCTATTATGATAAGTATTGAATCTTCAAAGCGATACTCTGGTATAATACTTATCTCAGTATCTTTAGAGAAAATTATACTAGATGTAAAGCTTCTGTATGCATTTGTATTTATAGGTGAAAGAGGAGTAAGCTGTATAGCATCTATATTACAGTCTATAATACTTCCACCAGCTGAATACGTATATGCAGTAGAACCTGTCTGAGAGCAGATAATCATACCGTCGCCGCTGAAGTTTTCAACTTTTTTACCGTTTACAAGTAGCTTTAAATGAACAGTTCTAGATTTATCACCTTTGATAGTTACATCATTAAGCGCGAAGAAGTTTACGCAGCTTTTGTTTGTACAAATCATCGCCCGCAGTAGTGGAACCTCTTGAATCATATAATTTTCATTTAAATAACTTTCTATAAACTCATCTATTTTATCGGGCACTATCTCTGGGAAAAATCCTAGATGCCCAGTATTAATACCGACAATAGGAACTTCAGGGTAGTCAAAATCTCTGACTGTTTTTAAAAAAGATCCATCTCCCCCAACACAGACAACAAGCTCTGTATCATCAGAAAATTCTTCTGAAACATCAAAGCCAGCTTCTTTAAATTTTTCTTTAAATAAATTTTTAGTTTCTACCGACTTTGGTAGATCATTAGAATTAATAGTTATTAGCCTTTTTTTCATAAGTTCACCTCTTTACATATATGTATTATAGCATAATTTTTAACAAGTATATACATTTCAAGTTTCATATAAATTTCAATATATATCAATTACGTGATATAATTAAAGAATAACTATGTTAACAACAAAATAAGAATTATTATATGAGGTGATTATTTGTTAAAAATAGAAAACGTTTCAAAAACATTTGAAAATTTTTCACTGAATAATATAAATATAATGCTAGAGCCAGGAAAAATTATGGGAATAATTGGAGATAACGGCTCGGGAAAAACTAGTATTATAAATTTAATAATGGGGCTTTATAAGCCGAGTTCGGGGAAAATAGAATTAAATGGAAATAATGTAGAAAACGATCCAGTTGGATACAAAAATGATATAGGTTTTGTTTATGATAATCTTAGTTTTTATCCTACCCTAAAGCTAAGGGATTATAAAAAAATAATAGCTATGTTCTATAAGAATTTTGATGAGGAAGTGTACGATATGTATTTTAACAACTTCAATCTAGATTCTGAGGAAAAGATAAAAAACTTATCAAAAGGTCAATGTGAAAAAGTAATGATAAGTACTGCTCTTAGCCATCACGCAAAACTGCTTATACTAGACGAACCTATATATGGATTAGAAAAAACTGTAAGAAAGGAACTTATAAGGATTTTTAAAGACTATATAAAAAGGGAAAATGGAAGTGTCATAATCTCTACTCATAACGTGTCTGAATTAGAGGAAATATACGACCAAATTGTATATTTAGAAAAGGGAAATATTCTATTTAACCTTAAAAAGAAGGATATAATAAAAGATTTTAGGGTAATTAGATCTGATTCTGAAACACTATCTCTTATGAAGGATAATATAATAGGAATAGACCACTATAAAAGATATAGTGAAGCACTTGTAAATATAGGAGAAAGTGATGAAATAAGAGCTCTTCTTAGAAGTGCTGATTACCATAAGATAAAAAATCCTGATATAGAAGATTTAATACATTACTACCAGGAAGGCGGTGTATTAAATGTTTAACCTTATAAAAAAAGATCTCATAGTATGTATAAAATCTGAAAGATTCAATGTTATAAAATACATACTTATATTTATTTTAATGTATTTATTTTGCAATGATATATCTTATTATGCAACGCCAGTACTTATAACTTATCTAATAATGATAGGCGTATTTTCAGCTGATTATGAAAATAATTCAGATAAATTTATAAGAAGTATTCCGATAGATTTAGACGATATAGTGTACTCTAGATATCTTATAGGAGTATCTACTTCTATAGTTATAACTATACTTACTCTATTTGTACACGATATACTTTCTATATATATGTTTAGAAGAACTGTATTTTATGATTTTATATTTGCTATGGATATAAATTTAATAGTACTATCCGTAACAATGCCGATGTTCTTTAGACATGGATACGAAAAAATAAAAATAGCAGCCAGTATACTCGCAATAGCTATATTTACAATATTTGGATCATTTTTAAATGCATTATCTGAAAAAATATATATGACTAGCAATCCAGATGCATTGGTATCTATCAACGTATCTAGATATGAAACAATACATGCATTTAATCAAATATTTGGAGGAATTGTTTCAAAAATTAATGTGGACAATATAAATATTGTTACTGTAGGAGTAGCTTGTATTCTTATATTTATAATATCTATGGGAATATCTTTGAAGGCTATGAAGAAAAATAGATATATTAAATAAAAATCAAAGTAAAAGTATAAAAATTAGAATGGGTTGATAATATGAATAAATTTATGAAGGTATCATCTATCATTTTGATTTTTTGCCTTGTGTCTGGCTTTTTAGTAAGGTTTACATATGGAGATATGATAGATAAAAAGGACTATGAAGCCAGAAATGTAAATGAGGTTATAGTAGAGTTTGAGTCTAGAAAAACTGTGCAAGAGGGTACAAAAATAAGATTTAAAATTTACAATAACAGTAAATTTACATATCTTCTTACAAAGGCAAGAATGAAATTTGAAAACAATATAAAAAATGAAAAGGGAGAATATATTAATAGCTCTAAATTATATTTAGCTCTTGATGTTGAAAATAGTCTTAATTCTAATTTAATGTTAGACGGAATAGAGCCAAATGGAGATGGGTATATAGAATTCATTGTTCCAAAAGGGTTACAATTAGATAAAAAATATTTTGCCTTGGATTCTACAAAAATGGAATACGAAGGAAACTTTGCGGAAGAAATTCCAATATTTAATTTTTTTAAAATACCTGTAGAACAGAATAAGGGTGTTTGGAGTATAAAAGCACTTAGCTAATAAGTTTAATATTTAGTTAGTATATACAAACAGAGAAAAAAGGAGTGTTTAGTTATGTCAATTGAAAAAGTAAGAAAATATATGGAGCAGTTTGGAAGAAAAAATGATGTTATGGAGTTTGATGAGTCTAGTGCCACTGTAGAACTAGCAGCTGAAACAGTTGGAATAATACCAGCTAGAGTTGCTAAAACACTATCTTTTAGAGGAAAAGAAGATGGGGAAGCGATAATAGTTGTTGCAGCAGGGGACACAAAAATAGACAATAAAAAATTCAGACATGAGTTTTCTTGTAAAGCTAGAATGCTTTCTGCTGAAGAAGCTGTTGAGTTTACAGGGCATATGGTAGGTGGAGTTTGTCCATTTGCTCTAGAAAATGAGAATGTAAAGGTATATTTAGATGAGTCTTTAAAAAGATTTGATACAGTATTTCCAGCAGCGGGAAGTGGAAATTCTGCAATAGAGCTTACTAACGACGAATTAGAAAAATATTCTTCAAACTTTGTAAAATGGGTTGATGTTTGCAAAGGATGGAATGAAGAAAACTAATTAAACACAGTCATAAATTGGAAAGGATAGGTATAAATTTGTTTAAAAAAGAACTACAGAAGTACAATTTAATGTCTTATACGGCAGAGGAAGATGGTGTATTAAAAGAGATTTTACTCGATAAGCTAGGATTTTCTGTGAGATCTATTTCAAAAATGAAAAGAGAGAGAACAGTAAACGTAAATGGAGAATATAGAAAACCGACATTAGATGTTAAAAAAGGAGATTTAATAGAAGTAGAGATAAATGAAGATATGGCAAACTTTGAGCCACAAAATCTCAATATGGGTATAATTTACGATGATTTTGATATTATAATGGTCGATAAACCACCGTATATGGTTGTACACCCGACAAAGAGTCATTTTGACGGAACTGTTGCCAATGGTGTTACAGATTTTATAATAAAAAAAGGCGAAAAGGTAAAGGTAAGATTTGTAAATAGACTGGATATGAATACATCTGGTCTAGTTATAGTTGCAAAAAATGCCTATGCTCACCATGTATTATCTACTGATATGAGTGAAAATTTAGTTGAGAAGAAGTATATAGCAGTTGTAAAATGTGTTATGAAGGAAGATGAAGGGACTATAGACGCACCTATATATAGACCTACTGATGACTCTATAAAGAGGGTAGTAGATGAAAGAGGACAGAGATCTATTACTCATTATAAGGTTGTTGAAAGACTAGAAGATGCAACTGTTGTAGAATTAAAACTTGAAACAGGAAGAACGCATCAGATAAGAGTGCATTTAGCTCATTTAGGATATGGAATTATTGGAGATGAGCTATATGGATATGTAGACGAAAATCTTATAAAAAGACAGGCACTTCATGCATATAGCTTAAAATTTAAACAGCCTAGAACTAGAGAAGATTTAGAGTTTAAAGCTGAGATACCAGAAGATATGAAAGAACTTATAAAAAAACTAAAAATGGAGGAATAGAACATTGATTATACATAAATTTATTGTGCACGTGCTAGATAAAAATAGTGATGTGCCAATTCTTAATGATTTTGAAGGAAAGGTCAATCAGGAGGTTGAAGGATTTTTCCAGAAGATGATAAAAAGAGTAACAAGAGATGATGATTTAAGAAAGGCTGTTTTTAAAAATTACACAGAAAATACTATCAGAAAATGTTGTGAACAGATTATATACGATGAAAGCACATTTGTAGAGAACTCAAAGGAAATAGCTGCGTATTTATTTGATGTTATGAAGGTAAACAGCGATATGGAATCTTGTGATTTAGCTGTATGCCTTTATACAGTAAAAGAAGAAAAAAATGTAGCAATAATAAAAATAGACTATAAAAAGTTATATACTCATTCTATAGAATTTGTAGATGAAAAATTCAATATCCAGATTGTGTCTAATGAAGTTGGGATACAGGAAACTCAGAGAATTAAACAGGCTGCACTTATAGGTGTAAATGGTATGAATGATGAATATCAGTTTAGAGCTTTAGACAAAGACTCTGAAAAGAGTGGATTACCATCTAAATTTATAGGAGAATTTATAGATGGTGAAAAAATAGATGACGATAAATACAAGACAAAAGTGTTTAAGACGTCTGCAGATAACTGGATAACAAATGCTATGGCAAATGATATTAAACAGGCTGAGGATGCAAGAAGTATTTTAAACTACACATTAAAAGAACAGCAGCAGGTTGATGTAGTTGAATTTGCTGAAAGAGCTATAAAAGATGAGGATTTAAAAGAAGGCTTCAAAGAGCTTATGGAAGAAAAAGGAATAGATGAGTCATTTGCTATAGATAAAAAATGGGTGGAAAAAAAGCTTAAAAAGAGAAATATTAAAACTGACAATGGATTTGAAATAAAGGGAAATTTAACTGATTTTGAGGATCCAATGAAATACAGTATAAAGAAAAATGAAGATGGAACTATAGATATAGTAATCAAGAATGTCAATTTCTTTGAAGAAAAATAATTATATGAAATATAAAATCAATAAAAAAAAGAGATGCAAAATTTGCATCTCTTTTAATTTGTTTAATTACTGGTTATCTTCTATGTATCTGCAGATATCTCCTATTGATTTGAAGCTTTCTGCTTCTTCATCAGGAATTTCTATGTCGTATTCGTCTTCAAGAGCCATTATTATTTCAACAGCATCTAATGAATCTGCTTCAAGGTCGTCTATAAGAGATGATTCCATTGTTATATCTTCTAAATCGTCAAGTCCTAACTGTTCTGCTATTATTTCTTTTATTCTTTCAAACATAGTTTTCCTCCTAATAATTTGTTAGTCTTATTTTAATTGTAGTTTAATATATTACAGTACAAATTTCAATACATATTTGATATAATAGATAATATAAATTTGAGCGAACTGATATCAATTAGAAAATTTACTATTAAATATAATTTTTATAGTAATTTTGTCGTATATGTGCTTTAATATATATAGACAAAAAACCTTACCATATTTATTAAAGAAAGAAAAAAATGAAATGATGATATTTGAGTATCAATATCAATGGGGAATATGTTATAAAAAAATAAAAATTTGATAAACTAAAAGGAGGAAAAAACATGAAAAATACAGTTACAATTAAAGACGTAGCAAAAAAAGCGGGCGTATCTATATCTACAGTTTCTAGAGTAATAAATAATTCTAAACCTGTAACAGATGAGATAAAGAAAAAAGTTCTTGATGTTATAGAGGAAACAGGATATGTACCAAATCCGCTAGCTAGAAGCTTAGTAACTAAAAAAAGTCAGTTAATAGGAGTTGTTGTTCCAGAGGTATCTGACTCATTTGTAAATGAAATTCTTAATGGGATAGAAGAAATAGCGAGAATGTACAATTACGATATTCTTCTTTCAAATACTTACTCAGACAAAAATGAGGAAATGAGAAGTATAAACCTTCTAAGAGCTAAACAGATAGAAGGTATGGTAATGATAAGTTGGGATTTAGGTAAGGAGCAGGTAGAATATATAGAAAACTGTGGAATTCCAACAACATATATCAGTAAAACAGCTAGAGATTACGATGTACCTACAGTAAGTGTAAATAATGAAAAAGCAACTTACGACATGACAAACCATCTAATATCACAGGGACATAAAAAAATAGCTTTCGTTATGACTAGTGCAGGGGATACAAGACTAGAAAAAGAAAGATTAGATGGATATAAGAGTGCATTAGCAGAAAATGGAATAGAATTTAATGAAGAACTAGTTAGATATGGTGGTGTAGATTACAATAGTGGATATGAGTCTACTAAAGATATATTAGAAAAAGGAATAGTTCCAGATGCTGTGTTTGTTACAGGAGATGAGGCTGCAGTTGGAGCTATGAATGCTGTATTTGATAAAGGATATAGTGTACCAAATGATATATCTGTAGCAGGATTTAACGATGTAAAAATAGCTAGAATGTACAGACCAAAACTTACAACAGTTCATCAGCCATTATATGATATGGGAGCTGTTGCTATAAGAATGGTTATAAAGATGATAAATGGTGAAGAAATAGAGGAAAAGAAAGTAGAGCTTCCTCACGGAATAGAAGAAAGAGAAAGTGTAATAAAAAAATAAATTTTATGGATTTTAGATTTTCTCTTTAAAAATTTGTACAATTATTATATAATAATGGTAAGAAATCCTGAGACATTCGAGAAGGTTACTTCTAAATTCAACCGACAAATTAAATTCGGGAGATCGAGTTTGATTGTAAGTATGAAATGCCTTGATTTTATCAAGGACTCCAAAAAGCAACTAACAGATCACCCACCTGGGAGTATCTCGGGTATGAATTTACAATACCGACGGTGTTTCGGGACTGATAAAAAGCGCTGCTAGTCAGCGCTTTTTATTGTACAATAAATAAACTTTAAATAGGATGGTATATTATGGAAAAATACTATTTAAATATAGATGATATACAGGGGAGAAAGTACATACGGATATACACTCATATAAAAAATTTGATAATAGAGGGCGAAATAAAAGAGCATGAAAAATTGCCTCCGATTAGAAAATTGTCTGAGTATATAGGTGTAAATAATACTACCATTGTAAAGGTATATGAGCTTTTAGAAAAAGAAGGTTATGTTTACAAAATAGTAGGAAGTGGAACATTTGCATCTGAGATAAAAAAATATAGAGCTAAGGATGATAAAAAGAATAAGAATGTTATTCAGTTTGATAATGGTAATCCGTCAAATGAAATGTTTCCAGTTGAGGATTTTAAAAAGGCAGTCAATTTAGCTCTATCTAAAAATGAAGGTGCTATATTTGAATACGATGAAGGACTTGGAAATGAAGGTTTAAGAGATAGAATTTCCAAGTATTTAATAAAAAATGGAATAAATACTACAAAAGATGATTTACAGGTTATATCAGGAGCTCAGCAGGGGATTGACATTGTATGTAAGGGGATTATAAATTATTCTGATATTGTGTTTGTAGAAGAGCCTACGTACAATGGTGCTATAGAGGTATTCAAGAGTAGGGGAGCAAAGATAATATCAATACCTATGCTAGATGATGGAATTGATATAGGAATATTAAAGCTTAAATTGGATAAAATAAAGCCTAAGCTTATGTATGTTATGCCTAACTTCCAAAATCCAACTGGGATTTCATACTCTAGCTATAAAAAGAAAAAACTACTAGAACTTGCAGAGGAATACGACTTCTATATACTAGAAGATGATTTTATAAGTGATTTTAAATTTGATTCAGAGGATAATAGACCTTTAAAAAGCTACGATGAAAACAACAGAGTAATATATATAAAGAGTTTTTCTAAAATATTTATGCCAGGTCTTAGAATAGGTGTAATAGATATACCACCAGAGCTTATGAAAAATATACTTTGGGCTAAATACTCTTCAGATATATCTACTCCAGGCCTTATACAGAGTTCGCTGCTTTGCTATATGGAGGAGTTTGACTGGGATAAACATATAGAAAAAATGGATAAAATATACGATGAAAAGTATAGAGTGGCAAAAGAATGTATTAAAAAATTCTTTAAAGGAAAAATAAGAGTCAGAAACTGTTCAGGTGGAATAAACTTTTTCTGTGAGCTTCCAAGAGGATGTAAGTCTAGAGAATTTACAGATTTTATATATAAAAAAGGAGTATCTGTATTACCAGGTACGTATTTTTACGACAATGTTATTGACGATAGGTTCTTTAGGATAAATATTGCCAGAGAAAGTATCGAAAATATAAAAAAAGGTATAGAGATAATAGGAAGAAGTGTAGAAGAATTTTTGAAGAATAACGGCGAAAATGAAGCTATAATGGATAACAGGTTATTCTATTAGAATAAACCTTGAGTATATTGAATAAGCGATTGATATAATTGTACAAAAATGATTTAATAGAAGATGTAGTTTTATAATATATAAATTTGAATAGAAAAGGAGAAGATAAAATGATAGATCAGAAATTAATAAATAGAATAAATGAATTAGCAAAGAAAAACAAAGCTGAAGGACTTACTCCAGCAGAAACAAAAGAAAGAGAAAAATTAAGAAAAATATACTTACAGGAATTTAAAAAAGGATTCAAACAGAGATTAGACAGTATAGAAGTAGTATCTCCAGAAGAATTTGAAAAAAGAACTGGAAGAAAACCAGGTAAAAATGGAAGCATATATGAAGTAAAAGATAACTAAAAAAGAAGAGGTGTATAGCCGTCTGGAAACTTTTGGCTATACCCTCTTCTTCTTTTTTTATTTATGGTCTAATCCGAAGTATTCACATAGTTCGTTTAAGAATTTGTTTTCTAGTGGAGTGAATGTTTTCTTTTTAGAGTATATGAAATAGAATTTACGAGCAAAGTCTATTCCTTTTATTTTGTAGCTTTTTAGTTTTCCAGAGTTTATGTATTCTTCAGCAGAAATTTGAGATATGAAAGATACACCTAATCCCTGTCTAACCATTTCTTTTATAGACTCATTTGACTCGACGTGAGCTAATATGTTTAACTTAGCTGTAGAGAATCCAGCCTTTTTAAGAGTCTTAAATATTAAATCCCTAGTACCAGAACCTTCTTTTCTCATTATAAAATTGAAGTCGTATAAAGCTGATACGTCTATTTCACCGTTTTCGTTTTCTATTTCTAAATCTGGTGGTGTTATAAGTACTAGATTATCGTCTATAAGATTTACGTATTTTATCTGTGGATTGTTTATCTTAGAACCTACAAAACCGAAACTGATTCTTTCGTCTAGTATTTCTGATATAGCAAACCGTGAGTCATAATGGCTTATACTAAATTTTACATCTGGGTATGTATTAGAAAAGCTCTTCATAAATCCAGGTAAAAGATATGTTTCTGGGATAGAACTGCAGGCTATGTCTATAAGCCCTTCTATTTTACCTGAGTATTCTTTAATATCATAAATTGCTTTTTTACAGTTGTTTAATATATAAATTGCATGTTCATAAAGAATTTTTCCTGATTCTGTAAGAGTTATAGTTTTGTTGCTTCTATTTACCAAAACAGTTTCTAACTCGTTTTCTAGATTTTGAATATGTGCACTAACTGTAGGCTGTGTAAGGAATAGCTCTCTTGACGCTTTAGAGAAGCTCTGGTGCTTTACAACAGCTACAAACACTTCAAGTTGTTTAAGATCCATAATTAAAATAATCCCCTTTCAAATATAAAAAAATTAAATGATAATAAGTAGAATCGATTATAATCCCCAAAAATTTTGTAAAAGTAAAAAATAATCTTAAAAAAATTTATTAATATTACAAATACACTTATCTATAGATAAAAAAAATAAAAATAAAATTTTATCTATAATTATAAAATAATTATATCACAAGATTTAGATAAGATGTATATAATTTACAGATAATTTTTTATAAAATAAATTTATGAAAATATACAATGAAATAACGTATATTTTAGAAATAGTATGGAAAATAAATCAAATTTGGTGTAAAATTGGAAAATATGAGAAGTAAGGGAGGAATTATATGTTAAAAGAATTTGTTCAATATTACAGACCGTATAAAAAACTATTTATACTCGATATGATTTGCGCTTTTTCAGCGTCAATGTGCAATCTTTTATATCCAATTATGACGAGAAACATAATGGACGATATCATACCTAATAAAAAAATTGATCTATTATTTATATTTGCAGCTATTCTTATAGTTATATTTATAGCTAAAGCAGGATTCAACTACTTCATGCAGTATTGGGGACATGTTGTAGGGGTTAGAATGCAGGCAGATATGAGAAGTGTTGTTTTTAGACATCTTCAGAAATTACCTAATAAATATTTCGACGAAAATAAATCTGGTGTTACAATGTCTAGAATAGTAAACGACCTTATGGACATAACAGAACTTGCACACCATGGACCAGAGGATTTATTTATATCGCTGGTAACAATCCTAGGTTCATTTGTAATTTTAATGGGAATAGACATTCCATTAACGCTTATAATATTTGCAGTACTTCCATTTGCGGTTTGGTTTGTTGCACGCAAAAAGGACAAAATGGGTAATGCTTTTATGAAAGCTAGAGTAAAAGTAGGGGAGGTAAATGCTACCCTAGAAAACAGTATAGCTGGTATGAAAGTTACAAAATCATTCTGTACAGAAGATGAAGAACTTGAAAAATTTGACAAAATAAATAATATATTCAAGGATGCTAGAGAAGAGTCATATAAAGCTATGGCTGAATATTTCTCTGGAATGAACTTCTTTATGGATTTATTAGAATGGATAGCTATGATACTAGGTGGATACTACACTTATGTAGGTAGAATAACTATTGGAGATTTTGCAGCATATATTTTATATGTAAAAATGTTCATAGAGCCTATGAAAAAGCTTGTAAACTTTACAGAACAGTACCAGAATGGTATGACAGGATTTAAACGTTTCAAAGAAATAATGGATGAAGAAATTCAGGAAGAAGCTAAAAATCCTAAAGAGCTTAAAAATGTAAAAGGAAATATAGAAATAGAAAATGCTTCATTCACATATGAAGATGAAAATGAAGTAATAAGTGATTTAAGTCTATCTATTGAAGCAGGAAAGACAATAGCTTTAGTTGGTCCATCAGGTGGAGGAAAAACTACGCTTTGTAGCTTAATACCTAGATTCTATGAATTGGATTCAGGGGATATAAAAATAGATGGAAATAGTATAAAAGATGTAAGTCTAAGATCACTTAGAAAAAATATAGGAGTTGTTCAGCAGGATGTGTTCTTATTTACAGGAACAATCAGAGACAATATAATTTGCGGAAATCCAGAAGCTACAGAAGAAGAAATGATAGAAGCAGCTAAAAAAGCTAGAATACACGACTTTGTAATGACTTTACCTGAAAAATACGATACGTATATAGGTGAAAGAGGTGTTAAATTATCTGGTGGACAGAAACAGAGAATATCTATATCTAGAATATTCTTAAAGAATCCACCAATTATAATACTTGATGAGGCTACTTCAGCCCTTGATAATGTTACAGAAAGAGAAATACAGGCATCTCTTGAAGAATTAAGTAAAGATAGAACAAATATAGTAGTAGCTCACAGACTTTCTACAATAAAAAATGCAGATGAGATAATAGTAATAACAAATGGAAAGATTTCTGAAAGAGGAACACATGATGAACTTATAAAAGCTGGAGGAATATACGCTACTCTTCACAGCAAATAAATTGGAGGAAAGTAAAATGAAGGATTCAGAAGTTAATCAGCTAAAAGATCACATAATAAAAACTGCATCAGGACTTTTTATCAAATATGGATACGGTAAGACTACGATAAGACAGATTGCGGAATCTTCAGGTCTTGGAAGGGGACATTTGTACTACTACTTCAAGAAAAAAGAAGATATATTACTGTATTTATACAAAGAATTACTAGAAAAAATCTATGGAACGATAGCAGAGAAAAAGATAAAAGAAAATGATATAGTGGCGAACTATATAATAAGTCAGTATATATATACTCACGCTATAGCTACTTCAGAAAAAGTGTTTAGATTGTATATCGAAGCTTCAAATGTTAGATCTATAAGACAAGAATATATAAATATATTATTAGGTTTATTTAAAGAAAAATTAGTGGAGAGCAACTACGATTTCAATGATAAAGATTTATATATGAGTATTGCGATGGGATGCGCTGGAGAGTGTGAACTATTAAATCAGTACTATGAAGGAGTACTGAATGTAGATTTGGACGATATTATAATAAATGTCGTTAAAACAAGATTTGCTCTTTTAAATGTAGATGAACAGATAGATATAGATAAGATAATACAAGAAGCAAAAGAATTTAAGGATGATATGAATCTTGAAGAAGTGGTGAATATTGTAGTGGAATCGAGTGATTTAATATAATTAAAAAAATTTAATATTTAAAATTGAACATAATGACTAAAATACTACCAAATTATCGTATTGATTACGATGTTTGGTAGTATTTTTTTTACAAATTCATAAAAACTTCATTTTTACAAAGTTATAAAAACGTTGACTTTTTATTAGGTGCGCCCTATAATAGATTTATAAAAATTAGGTATGCCCAAAAAGGTGCTCGAAATATTGGAAGGAGAAGGAGAAAAATGAAAAAGATTGCTGACAAGATAGCAAAACACAGTAAAATCATTCTTTTGATAGCATTTTTACTTTTGATACCGTCAGTTATGGGATATATCAAAACAGATATAAACTACGATATACTTAGTTATTTACCAGAAGAAGTATCTACTATGAAAGCAGAAAAAATAATGAAAGAAGATTTTAACTGCGGATCTTTAGCTATGTTGGAAATTGAAAATATGCCAGATAAGGATGTAGCTAAGATAAAAGAAAAAGTTGAAAAGGTAGAGGGTGTAGAAGAGGTAATTTGGAAAGATAGTTTTATAGATTTAGCATTTCCAAATGAAATGATACCTAAGGATATGAGGGATATGCTTTATTCTGGAGACGCAACTATGATGATAGTTAAGTTAAAGGAAGGTACAGCAGACGAGCTTACCATGAAGGCAGTAGATGAGATTAGAGGTATTGCAGGAAAACAGGCGTTTCTTAGTGGAATGTCAGGAATTATAAAAGATACAAAAGATTTATCAGACAAGGAAATGCCACTTTATGTAATTGCTGCTGGAATACTTACTATGATAGTTTTACTTTTGACTATGGAGTATACAGCTATTCCATTTGTATTTCTTACAAATATAGCAATAGCAATAATTTATAACTTTGGTACAAATATATTCTTTGGAGAAATATCATATATAACAAAAGCTCTGTGTGCTATATTGCAACTTGGAGTAACAATGGACTACTCTATATTCTTGCTACATAGATACGACGAGGAACTATTGAATACGGATAATAGAGAAGAGGCTATGGCAAATGCTATAACCAATACATTTACTTCAATATCAGGAAGTTCACTTACAACAGTTGCTGGATTTATAGCACTATGCGCTATGGATTTAGCTTTGGGAAGAGATATAGGTATAGTAATGGCAAAAGGTGTTGTACTTGGTGTTTTAACAACAGTTACAGTTTTACCAGCACTAATACTTACATTCGATAAAGTAATACACAACCATAGGCACAAAACAATTCTTACAAGTTTTGAAAAAACTTCAAACTTTGTAATTAAAAATTATAAAAAACTTACAGTTTTATTCTTAGTTTTATTAATACCAGCGATATATGGAAATAATAATGCTAAAGTATACTACAACTTAGATGAAACACTACCTGATGATTTGCCATCAATAGTTGCTACAAATAAAATGAAGAAAGACTTTGATATGAATAGTACAGATATGATATTTGTAAAAGATAGTTTAGATTCATATAAAGTAGACCAGATGGTAAGTGAGATAGAAAAAGTAGATGGTGTTAACTCAGTAGTAGCACTTGAAAAAGTAGTTGGTTCTGGATTTGTTCAGGATATAATTCCAGATAGTATGTTATCAGAGGTGAAAGCTGGTGGATACGAGCAGATAATGATCAACTCAAAATATAGAGCAGCATCTAAGGAATGTGGTGCTCAGATAAGAGAATTAAATAAAATAGTTAAAAAATACGATCCAGATGGACTTATAGGTGGTGAAGCACCTTTAACAGAAGACTTAATAAGAATTGCCGATACAGATTTTAAAAAGGTAAGTGCGGTTTCTATAATAGCAATATTTGCGATAATAGCATTTGTATTTAAGTCTGCATCAATACCAGTTTTACTAGTTGCGGCAATTGAAGGTGCGATATTTGCTAACTTAGGTATTCCATATTATACAGGAACAGTTCTTCCATTTATAGCATCTATAGTTCTTGGAACAATACAGCTAGGAGCTACAGTTGACTACGCTATACTCCTTACTTCTAGATTTAAAGAAGAACTAGGAAATGGATATGATAAATATGAAGCTATGAAAATAGCAATACAGAAATGTGGACGCTCAATAGTAACAAGTGGATTCTCATTCTTCAGTTCAACAATAGGTGTTGGTATAATATCTAAACTAGAAATGATAAGTTCACTTTGTTCTTTAATGGCTAGAGGAGCAATAATAAGTATGTTCGTAATACTATTTATGCTACCAGGATTATTATTAATAAGCGAAAAATTAATAGAAAAAACATCAAAAGATTTCATTCCTAAAAATTAGAAGTGAAAGATTATATTACTTGAGGAGGAATTTAAGATGAAAAAGGAAACTAAAAATAAATCAATTGCATCAGTTTGTACATTAGCTATATTAGCAGCATCAGCATCTCCAGTACTTGCTGAAAGTAGTTATATAAAAAAGGATGAAACAGTATATACAATACTTAAAAAAGACGGTACTGTAGAAAAAAATATAGTATCAGAATGGTTAAGTGGAGATGGATCACTAGATAAGATAAATGACCAGAGTATTTTAAAAGATATAAAAAATGTTAAAGGTGATGAAAAACCAACAATAAACGGAGAAAAAGTAACTTGGGATACAACTAAAGAAGATTTATACTATCAGGGAAAAACAGATAAACAGCTTCCAATAACTACTGATATAGAATATGAATTAAATGGAAGAAGTGTAACTGCAGATGAAATAAAAGGTCAGTCTGGTAAGGTTAAAATAACTATAAGATTAAAAAATAATGAAGCTAGAAATGCAAAAATAGCTGGAGAAAATAGAACAGTTTATGTACCATTTATAACAGCTACAGAAATATTAATGCCTAGAGAAAACTTTAAAAATATAAAAACAAGCTCTGGAAAAACTGTAGATGATGGAAAAACTTCTTCAATAACAGCAGTATCATCTCCAGGTCTTGAAGCTTCATTAGATATGGGTGGAGATTATAGCGATATATTCGATAAGATAAGTTCAACAATAACTATAGAAGCTGATGCAACTGATTTTAAAGTACCAGAAGTAATGATAGCAGCTACATCTGATATGTCTAGTCTAGAAGATATAGATTCTGATAGTGATTTAGGTGATATAACTTCTATGATAGATAAATTAAAAGATGCAGGAAAAGAATTATTAAACGGAACTGAACAGCTTTACAATGGTACCACAGAATTAGCTACAAATTATGAAAAATTTGATGCAGGAACACAGACTTTAAGTGGAGGAATACAGACACTTACAAATGGTGTAGGTTTAATAGGTAGAAATGTTCCAATGCTTAATCAGGGTGCACAGAAACTTATGAATGGTATAGAACGGCTTAGTGCAGGTCAGGATAAGTTTACAACAGGTGTTTCAATGTATGTAGAAAATACAGGAAATCTTTATAATGCATATTCTGATATAGACAACGGAATAAAAAATGCAGCAGCTGGTGCAGAACAGCTATCAAGTGCTCTATCAAATGCTGGCTCATCAGGTGGAGGTCTATCAGAATTAAGTGGATCTATATCTAAAAATAAGGAATTAGCATCTGGAATGGAATCAGCTGCAAATACTATACTAGGTGATGAAAATGCAAGTGAAGGATCAAAGGCAGCAGCAAAGAAAATAATAGAACTTAGCCAGGCATCTCAAAGTATATCTTCTAAACAGGAATCTGCTATAGGTGGTGCAGAAAGTTCGATATCAAATGCACAGAGTGGACTAGCTCAGGCAGCTGGTGCAGCAAAACAGTTATCTGCAGGATTATCACAGCTTAGTGCAGGATCAAGTCAGTACAGCTCAAAATTTGCACAGTTAGTGGATGCAGGAAAAACTCTTGAAGAAAATTCAGGAAAATTAGATGGTTCAACAGATAAACTTTATGAAGGAAGTCAGCAGCTTTACAACGGAACTACTCAGTTACAGGACGGAACTACTAAATTAGTATCAGGTGGAGAAGAACTTAGAAAAGGTTCAGATAAATTAGCAACAAGCTCTAAACAGATATTAGCAGGAACTAAAAAATTACAGGGTGGTTCAAAACAGCTTTATGATGGTGTTAAAAAGGCAAATAGTGAAGTAACTTCAGAAGTATCTTCTAAAACAGGTAAAATAGACGATATAGAAAGATTAGTAGACACTAAAGATGTATTATTAGACCTAGCAAATGACTACGACAACTATGCTGGTATAGGTGAAGATATGAATGGTGATGTTAAATTCATAATGAAAGTCAACACTGATGACGAAAGCGATAATGGAACAAAAGAAAAAGTAGTTAAAGAAGAAGCTACAGGTATAAAAGGTATAATACAGAGATTAATGAAAAAATAAAACTTGAAAATAATGATGGGTTGGTGTAATATATGCATTAGCCCATCTTTTTTATGCGAGTAAGTAAAAAAAGTGAAAAATTCACATTAGTTTTACATTACATTGATAATAAATTCATATTGAATGTGTATTATTAAAGCATAGAAAGATTAGCTTTTTCTTAAGAACATAATATAATTACCCTATTTGATTCGGTGGCAGTTCTCCCTCACATCCTCAAATTTTCTGCCGCCGAGTAAAAGAATCCCGAAAGGGATTTTTTTATTTTTTGAAAAAAGAGGTTTTAATTTATTTGAATATTGATATTTAAAAGTTATTAATTTGAATTTAAGAGAATTATTTAAAGTTATGAATTAAAGAGTTATAAGGGGATTTTTAGAGTGGTGACAATCGCTCTTTTTTTATGTGGATTTTTAGAACTGATTTGTTAGAGTATATTTTATAAAAAAAAGAGATACAATTGCATTACAAACTACAAAAAATAGAAAAACACTAACTTGAAAGCTAGTGTTTTCAGTGTGTTTAAAAGATATATAATTTTATGGTACCGCTGACGGGACTTGAACCCGTACGGTTTCCCGCATGATTTTGAGTCATGTGCGTCTGCCATTCCGCCACAGCGGCAAGTTAAAAAACTATACTACATATTATAACAATTAAATATATTTGAATCAAGCATTATAACACATACAAAATCAAAAAAATATATAATTTAAAAAAGATTTATTTTTTATTAAGATATAATACTAAAAAAATTCACTCTGTTATGATAATATAATATAAGTAATGCAAAAAAGAATTGACAAGAAAAATTGAAATAAAAAAATGGAAAACGGAGTGATAAATTTGAATAAAAGACTCATCATAATAGATGGAAACTCGATAATAAATAGAGCTTTTTATGCTCTACCACAAACAATGGATAATAAAGAAGGACTTCATACAAATGCAATATATGGATTTACAACGATGTTGTTCAAAATGATAGAAATATATGAACCAACTCATATAAGTGTTGCATTTGATAGAAAGGCTCCTACATTTAGACATAAAGAATACAGCGAGTATAAAGCTGGAAGAAAGAAAATGCCTCAGGAACTGTTTGAACAGATGCAGCCATTAAAGGATCTATTAGATGCTTTCAAGATAGAGAGATTTGAAATAGATGGCTATGAGGCGGACGATATAATAGGTACTATATCTAAAGCTGCAGAAGAAGATGGATTTGAAGTATTTATAGTAACAGGGGATAAAGATGCTATACAGTTAGCGTCTAATAAGACTACTACACTTATAACTAAAAAAGGTGTAGCAGATGTAGAAGAATATAACTACGATTCAGTAATAGAAAAATACGAAATGACACCTACACAGTTTATAGATTTAAAAGGACTTATGGGAGATAAATCGGATAATATACCTGGTGTGCCTGGAGTAGGTGAAAAAACAGGTATAAAACTTATAAAACAGTTTGGAAGTATAGAAAACTTAGTTGAACATACAGATGAACTTAAAGGAAGTATCAAGAAAAAGATAGAAGAAAATAAAGAAGAAGCTATACATAGTAAATGGCTGGCTACTATTGTAAGAGATGTTCCAATAGAATTTGATTTAGATAAAATGATATTTGGAGACTACAAAGTAGAAGATGTTATAGAAAAATTCCAGTTCTTCAAATTTACAAGCCTTATAAAAAAGGTTATGGATATGAGTGGGGATTCTAATATGGCAGAAGATAACTCAACAGAGATAGATGTAAATTACGATGTGAATTCTTCAGAATTGATATCTATTATAAAAGAAAAGGGAAAATTTGCATTAAAGGTAGTTTCTAAAACAGGAAATATTTTAGAAAAGAATATAATATCTATGTATATTACATTAGATGGAGATAAAATATTCTGTATATCTGAAGACAAAGTAATAGACTTCAAAGAAGTTTTAGAGTCTAAAGATATAAAGAAATATGGATATAACATGAAAGAAGATTATGTGGCACTAATGCCTTATGAAATAGCTCTAAAAGGCATGTCATTTGATATAGCTATAGCAGAGTATTTAATAGACTCTACATCTACTAACACAAGCGAATGTAGTGCAATAGCAATGAAATACCTTATGAAGTCAGTTAAATCTAAAGAAGAGCTACTTGGAAAAGGTGTAAAGGCTAAAAAGTTTGAGGATTTAGCAAAAGAAGAGCTTTCTGGATATATTTCTTCAATTCTAAATACTGTAGTAAATGCTATGCCTAAGATGAAGGAAGAAATAGAAAGTACAGAAATAGAAAAACTATTCAACGATGTTGAAATGCCACTTGTAGAAGTATTGGGAAATATGGAGTATACAGGGATCAAAGTTGACAAGGAAATGCTTGCTGAGCTTGGAAAAGAGTTTACGAAGATAATATCTTCTCTTGAAGAAGAAATATACGGATATGCAGGCGAAGAGTTCAATATAAACTCTCCAAAACAGTTAGGTGTAATATTATTTGAAAAACTAGAACTACCTGTAATCAAGAAAACTAAGACAGGATACTCAACTAATGCTGAAGTTCTTGAAAAATTAAAAGATAAACATCCTATTATAGATAAAATAGGTGAATATAGACAGATAGTAAAATTAAATTCTACATATGTTGAAGGGCTTACTGCTCTTATAAACCCAATAGATGGTAGAATACATTCTACATTCAATCAGACTATAACTACAACAGGAAGAATTTCTTCTACAGAGCCAAATCTACAGAATATACCTGTAAGAATGGAAATAGGTAGAAGACTTAGAGCTGTATTTGTTTCGGATGATGAAAAAAGACTTGTAGATGCCGATTATTCTCAGGTTGAACTTAGAGTTCTTGCGCATATGAGTGGAGACGAACATATGATAGATGCATTTGCTCATGGAGAAGATATACATAGAAAGACTGCATCTCAGGTATTTAACGTGCCAGTAGAAGAGGTTACTCCAGAGCTTAGAAGTGCTGCAAAAGCTGTAAACTTTGGAATAATATATGGTAAAACTGATTTTGGTCTATCTGAAGACTTAAATATACCTGTACCACAGGCAAAACAGTACATAGAAAGTTATTTTGCTAAGTACGAAAAAATAAAGGAATTTATGGATAATATTATTGAAACTGCTGAAAAAGATGGATATTCTCAGACAATGTTCAATAGAAGAAGATATATTCCTGAAATAAAATCTAAAAACTTTATGGAAAGAAATAGAGGTAAAAGAGCTGCAATGAACGCACCTATACAGGGAAGTGCGGCTGATATTATAAAGATAGCGATGGTAAATGTATTTAGAAGATTAGAAAAAGAAGAATTAAAATCAAAACTAATACTTCAGGTACACGATGAGCTTATCGTTGAAACTCCAATAGATGAACTTGAAAAAGTTGAAAAAATAGTTAGAGAAGAGATGGAAAACGCAGTAGATATGAAGGTTTCACTTACTGTAGACTTAAATACTGGCGTTTCTTGGTATGAAACAAAGTAGGTGATTATATGCTAAAGATTGGACTTACAGGAAGCATAGGTTGTGGTAAAAGTAGCCTTTCTAATATATTGAAAAAGCACAGTATACCTATAATAGATGCAGACATAAAAGGAAGAGAAATATATGAAGACAAAGAACTACTAAAGGCTATTGAAGATGCCTTTGGTAGTTCTGTAATAGATGAAGACGGTACTCTAAACAGAAAAAATCTTGGGAAAATAGTTTTTAGCGATGATAACAAGTTAGAAAAATTAAATAGTTTAACGCATCCAGCTATAAGAAAAATGATAAATGATGATCTTGATAAATATGAAAAAAGAGGAGAAAAAATGGCTGTAATCGACGCTGCACTTCTAATAGAAGCTGGTTTTGTAAGTATGCTAGATACAGTAGTAGTTGTTATATGTTCGGAAGATGTACAGTTACAGAGAGTAATACTTAGAGATAACTGCAGTGAAGATGAAGCTATGGGTAGAATAAAATCACAGATGCCTCAAGAAGAAAAGGTGAAATATGCTGAATTTGTTGTAGATAATTCAGGAACATTAAATCAGTTAGAGGAAGAAGCAGAAGAGCTGATTAGAAAGCTAGAGGAAAAAATTGAAAAATAAAACTAGCTTAAAAGTGATTTTAGTTTTGATTTTATTCTCAATAATTTTTATTGGATTTAATTTTAAGTCTATTGAAGAAATGTTTTATCCAAGAAGATATAATGAGTACGTTCAAAAGTATTCAAAAGAATACAATATAGATAAATATTTAGTATATAGTGTTATAAAGGCTGAGAGTAAATTTATTCCGGATGCGCAGTCTCATAAAGGAGCCAAGGGACTTATGCAAATAAGTGATACTACGGCAAAATGGGCAGAAAAAGAAATAGGAATAGATAGTAAAAAGATTTTTGAGCCTGAAACAAATATAAAGACAGGATGTTGGTATTTAGCTAGACTCTATAAGGAGTTTGGCAAGAGAGATTTAGTCATAGCAGCTTACAATGGTGGATCAGGAAATGTAAGAAAATGGCTAAAAGATGAGGAATATAGTAAAGATGGAGTAAATCTTCATGATATTCCATTTGAAGAGACATTAAAATATGTGGATAAAGTAAATAGAAATTATGCCATGTATAAAAAAATATACTGCGGGAAGGAAGCAAATTAGATGAAAAAAACTAAGATTATTAGTATTATATTAGCCGTAGCCCTTGCAGTAGGGGGATGTTCGGCTTTTAATGGCGATAAAAAAGAAGAAAAGACAAGCGATACAAAGAAAACATACTCAGAAAAGATACAGTTGGCAATACAGAAACCAAGTACGATAAGTCCAATTACTAATACGGATGAAAGTGTTTTAAATGTATTAAATCTAGTATATGATGGGCTTTTTGAGCTTAATAAAAACTATAATGCAATACCTAAGCTAGTAAAAAATAGTAAGATGTCATCTGATGGTAAGCAGATGGATATAGTTTTAAAAGATGCGAAATGGCATGATGGAAATCCTGTAACAGCAGATGATGTAGCTTTTACTGTTTCATCAATAAGATCTAATAAAACAAGTCCATATAATTATATGGTGCAGAATATATCTGATGTTGTAGTAAATGGAGAAAAAAATCTTACTATAAAATTCAAAAATAATGCTGCATTTGCAAAGGAAAATTTAACATTTCCTATAGTCAGCAAGGTTCAGTTATCTGGAAAAGATATAAATAATGTTGATGCAAATAAGGTAGGTAATGGAGTTTATAAAATTGCAAGTTATTCAGATAGAGAGGGAATATCTCTAGAAGTAAATAAAGATTACTATGGAGATATTCCAAAGAGTGCTATGAATATAAATGTAAATATTGTTCCAGATGAAGATACAATAGTATCTACTGTTGAGGCATTAGAGAGCGATATGGTTAAGGCGGATTCAGATAATTTAAGCCGGTTCCAGAATAGCCGGTTTGACATTAAGTCTTACGAGGGAAGAGATTATGATGCTGTTATAATAAATCAGTCAAATTTACTTCTTGCAAATGCTAATTTTAGAAAGGCGATAGTTTCTGCAATAAATAGAACTGCGATAATAGAAAATGGATATATGGGGCATGTACATTCTGTAAATATTCCGATAAATTCTAAATCTAAATATTATGAAAGCTCTATAAAAAATATGGAATATAGCACAGAAAATGCTGAAAAATATATGAAAGAGATAAAAATTAATAAGAAGGATAAGATTAAGGAAACACAGGTAAATGCTACAAATAAACCTAATAATAAGGTGAATTCAAGTAGTGGAAATAATAAAACAAATTCCTCTAATAAACCTAGTAGTTCTGGAAATTCTGGTGGAGCTAGCAACAATACAGGTACTTCAGATAATAGTGGATCAGATGCAAATCAAGCACCTAGTGGAGGTGATTCTGGAACTCAGAACAGTGGAGGCTCTAATGCAGGAAGTTCTTCAGGTGGAGAATCAGCAGGTAATGGAGCAGGAGGAGAAGCTAGAATTCTAGATTCTTCTGAAGAAACTAGAAATACTGTTTATTCTACTGATGAGGATAAGGAAGAGTTTGAAAAAATTGCTGATGAAAATAATGATTCTGTTATAGCTAAAAATCTTGTTAGAACTACTAATAACAATAAAGAAAATGCAAATAATCAAAATAATAATGCGGCTAATAATAATCAGAACAGCAACAATCAAAATAATAATACAACACAGAATAAAAATGATGCAGCTAATAAAAAAACTAAAAAAGAAGAAAATCCTTATTACACAGAAAAAGAAATAAAAACTATGATAAACTCTATAACTTTAAAAATAATCGTAAATAGAGAAAATAGTGAAAGAGTCAAATCTGCAAATATGATATCTGAAAACTTAAAGGCTGTTGGAATTAAGTCAGAGGTTGTTCTTTTAGATTCACTTGGCATGCAGAAATCATTAGCTAATAGATCATATGATTTAGCTGTTACAGGATGGCAGATATCTAGTATCCCTAATATAACAGAAATTATGAAAACTATATGTCCTAATGATGCAGGACTAAATGAGAGATTAGGAAAGATACAGGGAGCAACTAGTGAAGAGGATATTAAGAAAATTTATGCAGATATAGAAAAATATTGCATAGATAATGCATTATTTATAAGTATAGGTGTAAAAGATAACTATATGATTATAAATAAAAGACTAAAAACTGATTTATATATGAATGATTATGACCAGTATAGAGGTATAGAAATGGTAACTCCTTCAAAATAATTTATAAAGTTTTTGCATTATTTGGTAAAATAAGATATTCTATAATTAGGTATAAAAAATAATAGAAAATTCTTTTAAATAGATATTATTATGGAGGTGGTTTAATGAAAAAGGCAATAGCAGCGCTAGGAATAAGTGCAGTTACATTAGCGATGTCTTCTGCTGATTCTAGTGCTCTTGAAACAGCGACAGTTACGGCAGATGCTCTTAATATGAGAAGTGGGCCTGGAATAAGCTATAGTAAACGGGGAGTGCTTCATAAGGGCGCTAAGGTAACAGTTCTTGAAAAATCAAAAGGATGGGTTAAGATAAAAGATTCTTCAGGAAAAACAGCTTGGGTAAGTGGACAGTATTTAAGCACATCTGGAAGTAGCTCAAGCAACTCATCATCAGAAAGTGCGGGATATATTGCGTATGTTTCTGTAAACTCTAGCTTAAATGTTAGAAGTGAGTCTTCTACATCTGGAAGTGTAATTGCATCTTTAAAAAATGGCGAAAAAGTTCAGGTAATAGAGAAAAAGGACAATGGATGGAGCAAGATAAAAACAGAGTCTGGTAAAGTAGGATGGGCTAGTAGTAAATATCTAGTAAATACACCAAGTAACTCTGGAAATACTAGTTCACAGAATAATTCATCTTCACAGAATGATTCTGTAGCAGCTTCAGGAAACGTAAAGGTAAATACATCTAGTGGCCTAAATGTAAGAAAAGGACCAGGAACAAATCATGCTATAATTGGCTCTTTAGCTGGAGGAAGTGTTGTTCAGGTAAAAGAAAAGTCTGGAGGTTGGGTAAAAGTTGTATTATCTAACGGAAGTACTGGTTGGGTAAGTGGACAGTATGTAAGCTCTACAAATGAATCTACTTCAAATTCAGGATCATCTCAGAATAATAAACCACCACAGAATAATGAATCTACAGCGGCATCAGGAAGAGTTAAAGTAACTATATCAAAAGGTCTAAATATAAGAAAAGGACCAGGAACAGGTAATGCTATAGTTGGCTCTTTAGCTGGAGGAAGTGTTGTAGAAGTTAAAGAAAAATCTAATGGATGGTATAAGATAAAAACAGCTAATGGTGTAGAAGGTTGGGTAAGTGGAGATTATGTTACTCCAACTGATGAACCTCTAAGCGGTGGAGCAAGTAGTAACAATTCTAGTTCAGGAAATAATAGTTCTAGTAGTAATAATAATGGATCTTTTGGAAGTGGAGAAAGCTCTGCTACTGGAGATAAGATAGTTGATTATGCATACACATTATTAGGAGTTCCATATAAATGGGGCGGAAATGGACCTTCAAGCTTTGACTGTTCGGGATATACTCAGTGGGTATACAAAAATGCAGCAGGAATTAGCATACCAAGAGTATCAAGAGATCAGGCTCAGGCAGGTAGTGCAGTAGAAAAAGGTAACTACAAAAAAGGAGATTTATTATACTTTAATACTGGAGGAAGTGGTGTAAGCCATGTCGGTATATATATAGGTGGAGATAAATTCATACATTGTAGTGGAACTCAGTCAAAACCAGGTTCAGTAAAAGTAAGCTCGTTAAATGGATATTACGGAAACGTACTTTTAGGAGCTAGAAGATTTGTTTAATTGATTTTAAAAATAAATACAGTTATATAAATAAGGACATCATACAAAAAATTGTACTGATGTCTTTTTTTATGTATTTTTAGAGCTTGTAGTTTTATAAAAATTATCATTTTTGGGGGTAAATACATACAAATGTGAATACGTTTGCAAAATTATTTAAAAAATGAAAGAAAAAATTCGTAAAGTATAAAAAAATGACGATAAAGTATGAAAACGATTGAAAAATTTTTGAATATAAATTATAATATAGAAGTTAAAAAGGTGTTGGATAAAATAAATAGCTTGAAATTTTACGCTAAGCTATACTTTTTTATGATGACTTATATTTTAAAGTCTGTTTTTAGTGTGCAGTTGTATCTACATATGTATACAAGATACAATTGTTGAAAAATAGACAAATAGAGTGACAAAATAAAAAAATATATAAACATATATCTTTAATTCTGCTAGGTATAGGTTTTAAATAAGAAAAAATACCTAAGTTAAGGTGGAATTCTAAAGTTTGTGGGTAAAATTGGAGATATTTTTTTAACAATACTTAAGTATTTTTATTATATATAGTATACTAATATATGATAGAAAAATTGTTTATTATAGATAGGGGGTAAAATAATGAAACTCTTAACTTTTAAGGGAGGTATACATCCTCCACATGGAAAAGAGTACTCTAACAAAAAGCCAATTGAAAGAGCTGAAGCTCCTAAAGTGGTTTACATTCCTATTCAGCAGCATATAGGTGCTCCGGCAAAACCTATAGTTGAAGTAGGAGATGAAGTTAAGCTAGGACAGAAAATAGCTGAAGCTGGTGGATTCGTTTCTGCCAACATACATTCTTCTGTATCAGGAAAAGTTATAGCTATAGAACCACATGAAATACCAAACGGTAAAGGTATGTGTATAGTTATAGAAAATGACTTTAAAGAAGAACTTCATGAAAGCGTTAAACCTCATGGTAAGTTAGAAGATCTTTCAAAAGAAGAAATAGTAGAAATAATAAAAGAAGCAGGTATAGTTGGTATGGGTGGTGCAACATTCCCAACTCACGTTAAAGTATGTCCTCCTCCAGGATCAACTGCAGAGTTCGTAATACTTAACGGTGCAGAATGTGAACCTTACTTAACAGCTGACCACAGATTAATGCTAGAACAGCCAGAAAAAGTTGTTTTAGGATGTAGAGCTTTAATGAAAGTTCTAGATGTTAAAAAAGGATTTATAGGAATTGAAGAAAACAAACCAGATGCTATAGAAGCTGTTCAGAATGTAGCTAAAGACTTCCCAGAAATAGAAGTTGTTACATTAAAAGTTAAATACCCACAGGGTGCTGAAAAACAGTTAATATATGCATGTACTGGTAGAGAAGTTCCATCAGGTGGACTTCCAATAGCTGCAGGAGCTGTTGTTGACAACGTTGGTACAGCGGCTGCTATAGCAGATGCTATAACAACTGGTATGCCTTTAGTAGAAAGAATAACTACTGTAACAGGTCCTTGTATAGCAGAACCTAAAAACTTAGTAACAAAAATAGGTACTAGAGTAAATGAAATAATAGACCAGTGTGGAGGATACAAAGAAGGTACTAACCTTGGTAAAGTTATCATGGGTGGACCAATGATGGGATTCACACAGTGGCATACAGAAATCTCAACTAATAAGGGATCTTCAGGTATACTTCTTTTAACAGAAGAAGAATCAAGAACTCCAGAAATGCAGAACTGTATAAGATGTGGTAGATGTACAGATGTATGTCCATCATTCTTACAGCCGTTATTAATAAGTGCATATTCAATGAAAAATGATTTCGATAGAGCTGAAGAATTCAACGCTATGGATTGTATAGAATGTGGTTCATGTTCATTCATATGTCCAGCTAGAAGACCTCTTGTTCAGACAATAAGAACAGCTAAGAGAGAAATCGGTGCTAAGAGAAGAAAACAGCAGGCAGCACAGAAAAAATAATAAAAGTCAGGAGGAAAAACAATGGAAAATAAATTGATAGTATCATCTTCTCCTCATGTAAGAAGTAATGAAGATACATCATATATAATGAAACAGGTTATTATAGCACTTGTTCCAGCAGCACTTGCAGGTCTATTCTACTTCAGACTTAATGCTTTAAGTGCTATGTTCTTCTGTATACTTGGTACAGTGGGATCAGAACATATATTCTGTAAAATAATGAAAAAGAAAAGTACAATAGGTGATTTTTCAGCTGTTGTAACAGGCTTATTATTAGCATTCAACGTTCCAGCTTCACTTCCATGGTGGATGTGTTTATTAGGCGGAATATTTGCAATGGTAGTTGTTAAAATGGTATTCGGTGGTATAGGATGCAACTTTGTCAACCCTGCATTAGCAGCTAGAGCATTCTTATTAGCATCATTCCCAGTAGCTATGACTGCATGGACTAAAACTGGTGTTAACTTTGTATCATCAGCTAATCTTGATGCTGTATCTACAGCAACACCACTTAGTTTCTTAAAAGCTGGTCCAGCTGGTTTAGCAGATCTTGCAGCAAACAATATATCATTATCAGATATGTTCCTTGGAAATACTGGTGGTTGTATAGGTGAAACTTGTGCATTACTAGTTATATTAGGTGGAGTGTATCTTATATATAAAGGAATTATAAGTTATGTAATGCCAGTAGCATATATAGTAACAGTATTCGTTTTAACTTTCCTTTTAGGTGGATTTAACTTACAGTTCGCTATATATCAGTTAATGGCAGGTGGTTTAATGCTTGGAGGATTCTTCATGCTGACAGACTACGCAACATCTCCTATGACTAAAAAAGGACAGGTTATATATGCAGTTCTTGCAGGTGTAATCACTTCAGTTATAAGATTATACGGTGGATATCCAGAAGGTGTATCTTACTCAATATTACTTGTTAACTGTCTTGCTCCTTTAATAGATAAATTCGTTAAAAATAGAGTATTCGGGAAGGAGGCAAAATAATGAATAGTGCAGTAAAAGTTGGTGGAACATTATTAGTTATAAGTGCTGTAGCATCATTCCTACTAGCAGGAACTAACCAGATAACAGCTCCAGTAATAGAAGAAAGAAATATTCAGGCTAACAATGAACTTAGACAGTCTGTACTTCCAGATGCTACTGATTTCAAACAGTTAGATGCCTCTGAATTCGATGGAAAAGGTGATGGCCTTATAGTAGAAGCTTATGAAGGTCTTAACGGATCAGAAAATGTAGGTTATACTTTCAAAGCTACTCCAAGTGGATACGGTGGAGCTATAGAAGTTATAATAGGTATATCAACAGATGGAACTATAACAGGTGTTGATATAGGTTCAATGTCAGAAACAGCTGGTCTAGGTGCTAAAGCTAAAGATGAAGCATTCAATGGACAGTATGACGGAAAGAAAACAGATAAACCTCTTGAAGTAGCTAAAGGTAGTGCATCAGGAGACAATCAGATACTTGCAATATCAGGTGCAACAATATCATCAACAGCAGTTACTAATGGTGTAAATGCTGCGATAGATGTATTCAACGCATTAAATAAATAAGGAGGGTTTTAAATGAGTTTCGGTAAAGTCTTTAAAAATGGACTAATAGATGAAAACCCAACATTTGTACAGGTTATAGGTATGTGTCCTACTCTAGCTGTTACTACTTCAGCAATAAATGGTATGGGTATGGGATTATCTACAGCGGTAGTTCTTACATGTTCAAATATAGCAATATCACTTTTAAGAAAGGTAATTCCTGATAAAGTCAGAATACCATCTTTCATAGTTGTTATAGCTACATTCGTTACAATTGTTGGTATGTTATTAAAAGCGTATATACCAGTACTAGATCAGGCACTAGGTTTATATATACCACTTATAGTTGTTAACTGTATAATACTTGCTCGTGCAGAAAGTTTCGCAAGCCAGAACGGTCCTGTTGCATCAGCAGCAGATGGTCTTGGAAATGGTATAGGATTCACACTAGCTCTAACAGTAATAGGAGCAGTTAGAGAATTACTTGGAAACGGAAGCTTATTTGGATTTAGCTTATTTGGAGCACACTTTACTCCAATATTAATATTCATACTTCCTCCAGGAGCATTCTTAACTTTAGGATTCTTATTCGCAGGATTCAATAAATTAAAAAATAAAAAGGCATAATGGGGGTGTAGGTGAATGAATTTAGTACTATTATTTTTAAGTATAGTTCTTGTAAATAACGTTATAACATCTCAGTTCCTTGGTATATGTCCGTTCCTTGGGGTTTCAAAGAAAGTTGACACTGCTGTAGGTATGGGTGTTGCAGTTACATTCGTTTTAACACTTGCATCAGTTATAACTTATTTCATACAGATGTTATTAGTAAAAACTGGAACTGAATATCTTCAGACTATAGCATTTATACTTGTTATAGCATCTATAGTTCAGTTCGTTGAAATGGTAATCAAAAAAATGAGTCCATCTTTATATCAGGCTCTTGGGGTATTCCTACCTCTTATAACTACTAACTGTGCCGTTCTTGGTATAGCAATAGTTAATATAGATAAAGGATACAACCTAATAGAAACAATCATAAATGGTTGTGGTGCTGGTATAGGGTTCACTCTTGCAATAGTAATATTTGCAGGTATAAGAGAAAGATTAGAATTGTCAGATATTCCGGAAGCTTTCAAAGGTTTCCCTATAACATTAATATCAGCAGGTTTAATGTCAATCGCTTTCTTAGGATTCACAGGACTTATTAAGTTATAAAAACGGGGAGGCGAAGAATAGTGGAAATATTAAAAGCGGTAATATTATTAGGTGCGTTAGGGTTAATATTCGGTTTAATTCTTGATTTCGCATCAAAAAAATTCGCTGTTGAAGTTGACCCAAGAGAAGAAGAAATACTTGGTGTACTTCCAGGAGCAAACTGTGGTGGATGTGGATACCCAGGTTGTGGAGGATGTGCAGCAGCGATAGTAAAAGGTGAAGCAGCTATAAATGCATGTCCAGTTGGTGGAGCAGCAGTTGCAGCCAAAGTTGGAGAAATAATGGGCGTAGAAGCTGAAGCTGGCGAAAGAAAAGTAGCTCATGTAATATGTAAAGGTACTTGCGAAAAGGCAAAAGATAAATTTGAATATGATGGTGTTCAGGAATGTAGAGCGGCATCTGTTCTTAATGGTGGTGCTAAAGCATGTGCACAGGGTTGTCTAGGATTAGGAACTTGTGTTTCTGTTTGTGCATTCGACGCTATACATATAGTTGATGGTGTTGCTGTAGTTGACGAAGAAAAATGTGTTAACTGTGGTAAATGTAGAGAAGTTTGTCCAAAAGGATTAATAGTTGAAAAACCAGCTTCTCAGGAAATAATAGTAAACTGTAACAATACTCAGAAAGGTAAAGTAGTTAAAGATAACTGCTCTGCTGGATGTATAGGTTGCGGTATATGTGAAAAGAATTGTAAATTTGATGCAATTCACGTTGAAAACAACGTAGCTAAAATAGATCCTGAAAAATGTGTTGGATGTATGGTATGTGTTGAAAAATGTCCAACAAAAGTAATAGCAGGAGATTTAGCTAAAAGACAGAAAGTAACAATAGACAAAGATTTATGTGTTGGTTGTACAATATGTGCTAAACAGTGTAAATTTGATGCTATATCTGGTGAACTTAAAGTAGCTCACGAAATAGATCAGGACAAATGTGTAGGATGTCATTTATGTATGCAGAAATGTCCTAAAAAAGCAATCAAATTAGTATAATCAAAATAAAATTTGATATTATTGTAAATAATAGAGATGTAGAGAAAATTCTACATCTCTTTTTATATTTTATTTTTTATGTAATTTAAAAATTTTTAAAGAAGTTCATTTAAAACTTAATAAAATCTTTTTTCTCTCTTTGCCATTTTGCTGATAAAATTTTAGGATTAATTTAGGTTTAAATGTTATCCTAATGAGGAAATTAATAAATTTTATATATGCAATTAAAATTCAAATTAGCATAGTATAATATCCTATATATGAGTAAATAACAATAGTGTAACTAAAAAGGAAGGACATATATATTGAAATTTTTATGATATAATGATAGACTAAATAAGTACGCAAACAGTGCAATAAAGAGGTGATATAGTGAAAATTGTACTAGCATCGGGATCACCGAGAAGAAAAGAAATTCTAGAGAATATGAATCTAAAATTTGATATAATTAAAAGTGAGATAGAGGAAACAACAATAGAAAATGAAAGTCCGAAAGATTTAGTTAAAAGACTTTCTTATGAAAAAGCTTATGATATTGCTAGCAAAAATTTAGATAGTATAGTAATAGGCGCTGACACTGTAGTTGTTTTAGATAATAATGTACTTGGAAAACCTAAAGACGAGGATGAAGCGTTTAATATGCTAAAACAGATGTCTGGAAGAGAGCACGATGTTATAACCGGTGTAAGTATATTATGCTTAGATTTGAAGAAAGAAATATGCGATTATTGTGTAAGTAAAGTAAAGTTTAAAAATCTATCTGATGAAGAAATATATTCATATATAAAGACTGGAGAATGTATGGATAAGGCTGGAGCCTATGGAATACAGGGATTAGGTGGTCTTTTAGTTGAATATATAAAAGGTGATTATTTCAATATAGTCGGATTTCCGATATCTTCTGCAGCTGAAATATTGAAAAATGATTTCAATATAGATATATTTAAATTAAACGAAGGTAGATTTGCTTAATTTGAATTAGAAATTATGTGCTTTTAAACGTTGAAGAGGATATATGGAAAATATAAAATATAGCGTAAAGGATGAGTTTCCTAGAGAAAAGATGCTTAAAGATGGTGTAGAAAGTCTTTCTAATGTAGAACTAATAGCAGTTTTGTTGAGAACTGGAAGTAAGAATAAAACAGTAACGGAACTCGCTGACGAGCTATTAAAGGTAGACCATGAGGGGATTAGATTTCTGAAAAGTGCTTCAATAGAAGAACTATGTGAAATTGAAGGAATTGGTATATCAAAGGCAACTTTGATTAAAGCAGCTTTAGAATTAGGTGTTAGAGTGGCTGAGTCTGAGGTTGTTAGATACCAAGTTAAAAACCCTTGGGACATATACAAATACTATATGGAATCTATGAGGTATTTAAAGGAAGAGATATTCAAGACTGTGCTTTTGAATACTAAAAACGAGATTATAACAGATATAGATGTATCTCATGGTACTTTGAATTCTTCATTAGTACATCCAAGAGAGGTCTTTAAGCAAGCTATTAAAAAAAGCGCAAATAAGATTATTCTTATTCACAATCATCCATCTGGGAATGTAGAGCCTTCAAATGAAGATATGCATATAACAGATAGGCTAATTGAATGTGGAAAAATAATAGGAATAGAGGTCATCGACCATATAATAATTGGCGATGGAATATATTATAGTTTTAAAGAAAGCAGAAAAATGTAATTAAGAAAGTTACTAACAATAGTTATACTTTAAAGGATTGGAAGGAGAAGTAAAATGGCAAAGAAAGAAAAAAGAGGATTCTTTGGTGGATTCCAGAAAATGACAAAAGATATGGGGATAGATTTAGGTACTGCTAATACACTTGTTTACATAAAAGGGCAGGGTATAGTATTAAGAGAACCATCTGTTGTAGCTGTAAGAGATGACAGTAGAGAAGTTTTAGCTGTAGGTGAAGAAGCTAAAAGAATGATAGGTAGAACACCAGGTAACATAGTAGCTATAAGACCTATGAAAGACGGGGTTATAGCTGACTTTGATGTTACTCAGTCTATGATAAGATACTTTATAGAAAAAGCATCTGACAATAAAAGTGTAGCGAGTCCAAGAATAGCAATATGTGTACCATTTGGTGTTACAGAAGTTGAAAGAAGAGCTATAGAAGATGCAGCTAGACAGGCTGGAGCTAGTGATGCATTCTTAATAGAAGAACCTATGGCTGCGGCAATAGGTGCTGGACTTAAAGTTGAAGAACCAGAAGGAAACATGGTAGTAGATATCGGTGGTGGTACTTCTGAAATAGCTGTTATATCATTAGGTGGAATAGTTGCCGCTAAATCTATAAGAATAGGTGGGGACGAATTTGACGACGCTATAATAGCTTACGTTAAAAAAGAATACAACCTTATGATAGGTGAAAGAACTGCAGAAAACATAAAAATAAATATAGGATCAACATTTAAAGATGATCAGGAAAAAGAAATGGAAATAAGAGGTAGAGACCTTATATCAGGACTACCAAAAACTATAACAATATCATCTACAGAAGTTAGAGAAGCATTAAAAGAACCAGTAAATGCTATAGTAGATGGAATTAAATCAACACTTGAAAAAACTCCACCAGAATTAGCATCAGATATAATGGAAAACGGAATAATGCTTACTGGTGGTGGAGCGCTACTTAGAGGATTTGATAAACTTATAGCTTCAGAAACAGGAATGAAGGTAGAAATAGCAGAATCACCTCTTGATTGTGTTGCTCTAGGAACAGGAAAAACTGTAGAAGATGAAGTTATATTTGAAAAAGTTTTAATGATGAACGCTGGAAAATAAAGTTGGTGATTTAGTTGAAATTTGACAAATTTAAAAAGAAGAAAATAAATTCTAAAGTGGTAGCAACTGTAGTGGTTGCTATCACTTTAATTGGAATTGTGAGTATATCGGTGATAAAACACTCAGGAACATCACCGTTCTCTGTAGGAATTGTATCTGATGGGGCAGCAGCTACTGCATCTCCTATAGATTCAGCAATGGAGTTTGTTAAACAGGGAGCATCTGACTTAATGAATTTCAAGAAAAATAGTAATAAAATGAGAGAGCTAGAAAAAGAAAATGAAGAGTTAAAGGCTAAGGTTATAGATTTAAACTCTAAATCAGCTAAGCTAGAATCTCTTGAGGATTTAAAAAAGAGCTTAAACTATGTGAGTACAGACAGAATGAAGAGCATAGTATCAGGTTCTGTTATAGAAAAAAATGATGGTAACTGGTATGAATCGTTTGTACTTAATGTAGGTAAAAATGATGGTGTAGAAAAAAATAGTATAGTAATAAATGGAAAAGGTTTAGTAGGTATAGTTTATGAAGTTTCTGGAAACAGTTGTAAGGCTATTTCTATGTTAGATAGTAAGTCTGCAGTTAGTTTTAAGATAGTAAACAATACAGCAGCTAAAGGTGTTATAAGTACTAGTACATCAGCTGGAAAAGAAAAGGCATATGAAGCTAACGGATATTTAAATGGATATATGTTTGACTCAGATTATGAAGTTGTACAGGGTGATATAATTGTTACATCTGGAATGGGTCTATATCCAGAGGATATTCCTATTGGAGAAGTAGAAAAAGTTATAGATGATAAGAATAAATCTTTAAAATCTGTTGTTATAAAACCATATGTTAACTTTAAAGATGTAAATGATGTAATGATTATAAAACCTAGAAATATAGGATAAGGAGATTGTGTTATGAAGAGAATAATACTTTTTATTACAGGAGTTCTTCTTATAATTCTTGAAAATAGTATTATAAATTATATCGATATATTTGGTGTTACATTTAGCGTACTTTTACCATTTTTAGTTATGGCATCTCTTCATATGGATGAGGAAGAAGCTGGTGTAATAGGATTATTATTAGGTTTTATAGTTGATATGACTGTTGGAGGAATTTTAGGATTTAATGCGCTTGTATATGCTACTGTATGTGCTGTTATAGCTCATTATAGAAAAAATTTCTATGCAGAAAGTACTAGCATGAGAATGGCATTAATAGCAGCTGCGACAGTTTTTCAATCGTTATTAATGATAATCATATCGCTAATTGCATATCAGACAGATGGAATATTGATAATGATTCTAAAAGGATTTATAATACTACCTCTTTTAAATGTGCTTGTAGGATTTATAATCTATAAGTTATTTGGAAGATCTATTATGAAACTTATGAAAGAATAGTTGGTGATTTTATGGAAGAAAAGAAAAATATACCTAGGCTAGATACGATAAAGAAAATAGTACTAGTTGTCTTTGCCGTAATATTAGCTAAAATACTATATCTTACTACTGTAAAGTATCAGCATTATACAGAGCTTGCACAGAGTAAAACATATAAAAATCTTACTATAGAAGCACCAAGAGGTGAAATAAGAGATAGATATGGAAGACTTCTTGCAGGAAATAAAAACCAATTTGCAGTTAAAATATCAGGTGATAGTTTAAATAAACAGGATAAGGACAAAGATTCTAAGGATAGTTCTAATGAAATAGCATTAAACCTTATAAATCTTCTAGAAAAAAATGGAGAAGAGTATGTAGATGAATTTCCTATATATGTAGAAAATGGGAAATATTTCTATACATATGATAAAGAGATAAATGACTATAAAAAAGAAAATAATATTCCTTTAAAATACAACGCAAAGCAAACATTCTACAAGATAGTAGATGACTTAATTGCAAGTGGAACTCTAGATTCTAAAGATAGAGATTTAGATCCTGTAGATTTACAGGCTAAATTAAATGAAAAAGGATATTATCCACCTATACTTGTTAGTAAATGGCTATTTACAGCGCAAAGAGATAAGTATGACTGGTTAGAGTCTTATGATATAGAAAAAACAGCTACGGCTAGAGAAGCTTTTTTAAAGCTTAGAAATAGTGAAAAGCTAGGTATAGATAAAAATCTTAGCGATGCCGATGCTAGAAAGATTATGCTTGTAAAAGATTTAATAAAATCACAGGGATATTCTCAGTATAGCCCAGTTACAGTAGCTAAGAATATAAAAGAAAATACAATAGCTCAAATAGAAGAAAACTCTATAAATCTACCTGGTGTAACGGTTGATTCACAGCCAGTAAGATACTATCCTAATAAGGAATTAGCATCTCATGTTCTTGGATATCTAGGTAAAATACCTTCAGTAAAGGTTGATGAATATCTAGAAAAAGGATATAACAAGGATGATATGGTAGGTTTATCAGGTATAGAAAAATATTATGAAGAACAATTAAAGGGTGAAGATGGATACAAACAGGTTCAGGTCGATGCATTTGGACGTATAAGTGGCGAAATAGATTCTAAGGAACCAGTATCTGGAGATACTGTATATCTAAGCTTTGATTTAGAACTTCAGAAGGTTGCTCAGGATGCACTTAAACAAGTTGTTACAAAAGCACAGACAGGTGCAACTCTAACTAGTAAGCTTGGAGATGTAAGTGCTTCAGCTGTTCCAAAAGCTAAATCTGGGGCAATAATAGCTATAGATGTAAAAACAGGTGATACATTAGCTATGGCAAGTTATCCAGATTTTGATCCTAATAAATTTGCAAATGGAATTAGTGAAGAAGATTATAAGGCACTACAGCCAGAAAATCAGAATGATACACTAGCTCCAAATGCACTTATAAACTTAGCAACACATGGTGCATTCCAGCCAGGTTCTGCATTTAAAATGGTAATAGGAATGGCAGCACTAGAAAGTGGATTAGATCCAAACTACACAATAAATGACCCAGGGGTTATAAAATTTGGAGCTAAGACATTTGGGGACTACGTTTGGAACCACGGTCGTGGAAATCATGGACGGACAAACCTATATAAAGCGATACAGGAATCTTGTAATATTTACTTCTTTACATTAGGTACTGGTAAAAACTGGATGCTTAATAAAGATTTAGGTATAGATATGGGAGCTGAAAAAATACTGAAATATGCCAAATTGTTTGGTTTTGATAAAAAAGTTGGACTTGATGATGAAATCGGTGAAAGTGCAGGTAAAGTACCTAATACCGAAGATAAATTAGAATCAGTTCAGAGTATGTTAAGATCAGATATAGATAAAAAAATGGCTAATGATTTTACAGACATAACTAGAGCTAAAAATAGAAAAGAATATGAAAAGAGAATTGATGAAATAGTTAGTTGGGCAGCAGAAGATGAAACTCCAGGCAGAGTAGAAGCTATGAAGAGATTAAAAGAGCTAAAAGTAAAAGAAGACAAAGTAGAGGAAATAGCAGATTTAATCGTATATAGTTATTTCAACTCAGCAAAATGGGGAACAGGGGATACATTCAACCTTAGTATAGGACAGGGGGAAAATGCATATACTCCTGCACAGGTAGCTAGATATGTTGCAGCAATAGCAAATGGAGGGTACCTAGTAGATATTTCTGTAGTAGATAAAATAGTGTCTAGTGACTATATCTCAGTAACTATCGATGAAAATAAAAAAGAAAAAATAGATTTTAAAAACCCTGAGTTGCTAAAAGAGTTAACTAAGGGTATGAAATTAGTTGCTACAAAAGGTACAGGGGCTAAGGTAATGTCAAGTTTTCCAATACCAGTTGCAGCTAAAACTGGATCAGCGGAAATGACAGGTAAGATTCCTACAGCAAATGAGTATCAGTATTTAAAATCTCATGCATCTTCTTACGGTGTCGATATTAAACAGGCTGAAAAATTAGCAAATCAGTTAAAAGCTAAAAAAGAAAAAGAATTATCTGAAGCTAAGAAAAAAGAATTACAGGCCAAGCTAAAAGATAAATCTCTTACAGATGAAGAAAGAGAAGATATAGAAAAACAACTTGCTGGAAAAATAGAAGTAAAACTTGAAGATACTGATAAAATTAACGCACAATATTTAAGAAAAGCTATGAAAGAATTAAAACCAGATTTAACTGATGAACAGATAGACAGATTTAAAGATGATTACGGAACATTTACATGGAGTGTTGCATTTGCTCCAGCAGATGATCCGGAAATAGCTGTTGTATGCGTTATACCTCAGGGAGATAGTAGTATTTATTCTATGTTCCCAGTGAGAGAAGTTCTTGGACAGTATTTTGGTCTTTTAAGTGATAATGGTCAGCTTACAGAAGAACAAAAGAAAAATATGACGAAAGAACAAGAACAGCGGTATCAAGAGAAAAAACAGCAGGAAGAATCTGAAAAACAGGTAAACTACGGTGTAAAACCAATAAATTAATTTCCAGATTAAGAATGCATATTTTGGAGGATGGATTGTTTTGAAGAATTCCGAATATGAAAAAATAGAGTTTAAGGGAAGCAAAGAAGGGATAATAATTGATTTAAATGATGAAAGAGATTTTGATACTATCGCAGATGTGATAGTATCAAAAATCGAATCATCTAAATCATTTTTCAATGGAGCTAGAATTTACAAGATTGAGTCTGAGTTTTTAGGTGATGATTATAAGGAAAAACTAAAAGAACTTATAACTTCTAAGTTTAATATAGATTTTTATAAACCTGAAGATAAAAAAATAGAAGGAAAAATCACTTTAAAAGACGAAATTAATAAAGTAGACGAAATTAATAATATTGAAGATGAAATAAAAATATTAAAATATGAAGATTCTAGCGAGGATAAATGTTCTGAAAAAGAAATAGTTGTTTCAGAAGAAGAATCAGAAAAGGATTATTCAACAAAATATATTTCTAGAATGAGATCAGGAGATTTTATAGAGTCTGATGGAAATATAGTTGTTATGTCTGATATGAATTCTGGTTCAAAGGTAGTTTCTGGAAAAGATGTACTTATCATGGGTGATATGTGTGTTGGAGCAAAAGCGGTGGCAGTAGGAAATGTTGTTGTATTTGGAAATCTTTTTGGATTTGTTCATGCGGGTGCAGATGGAGATAAAAACTCATATATAGCCGCAAAGAATCTTAGACCAACGATACTTCAGATAGCAGATATAATTGCTGAAGCACCAGAAGATACTGATTCATCTGAGTTAGTTGATGAAAATACTGATGGTGTGGAATCTGAAATAGCTTTTATTTCAGAAAACCAGATAATAATTGAAACACAAATAGGCAAATAAAATATGTAGAGGTGAATAAAATGGGAGAAGTAATAGTTATAACTTCAGGTAAGGGTGGAGTTGGAAAAACAACAACAGTTGCAAATGTAGGGACTGCACTAAGTCTTAGAGGTAAAAAAACAGTTGTTTTAGATGCAGATATCGGTCTTAGAAATCTAGATGTTGTAATGGGACTTGAAAACAGAATAGTTTACGACATAGTAGACGTTGTAGAAGGTGTTTGTAAATTAAAACAAGCTTTAATAAAAGATAAAAGATTTGAAAATCTATACTTAATTCCAGCAGCACAGACTAGAGATAAAAATGCAGTATCTCCAGAACAGATGAAAGAACTATGTGATCAGCTTAGAGAAAGCTTTGACTATGTATTAATAGATTGTCCAGCAGGTATTGAAAGAGGATTCAAAAACGCTATTGCTGGAGCAGATAGAGCTATAGTAATAACAAACCCAGAAGTATCTGCTGTTAGAGATGCTGATAGAATAATTGGATTACTTGAAGCAAATGAAATAACAGATGTAAAACTAGCTATAAATAGAGTTAGATACGATATGGTAGAGCGTGGAGATATGATGGGCAAAGAAGATATAGTTGAAATATTACGGATAGAATTATTAGGAATAATTCCTGATGATGAGGCTGTAATAATTTCTACAAATAAAGGTGAAGCAGCTATAATGGATCCAAAATCAAAAGCTGGTCAGGCTTATAAAAATATAGCTGCAAGAATAATAGGAGAAGAAGTACCTCTATTAGATTTAAGAGTAGAAGAAACCTTCCTTCAGAAATTAAAAAGAGTTTTTTCGAAATAGGTAAGTAGGGGGGAGTAATAAATGTTCGATATATTTAAAAGTTTCTCAAATGATAAAAAATCAAGCAAAAATATAGCTAAAGAAAGATTAAAGCTTGTATTAGTTCATGATAGAGTAGACTGTTCTCCAGAGCTTATAGAATTAATACAGCGGGATATAATAGAGGTTATATCTAAATATGCTGAAATAGACAAAGACGGACTTGAAATAAAAATGTCTAAATGTAGAGGTGAAGACACTGACAAACCAGTATCTGCACTTGTAGCAAATATACCTTTAAAAGCTTTAAAGGGAAGAAAATAAATAATCAGGTCTTAGTTTAAGTCATAAGCTTAAATTAAAAGGACGGTGATTTTTTGGTAAATTACAAATCTAGTTTAAAATTAATTAAACAGTTAGACTGGAAATTAATTGCTATAGTTCTGACTATATTTGGATTTGGATTGGTTATACTTAGTAGTGCGACTCATTTAAATACAAATTCAACTAAAGCATTATTCCAGTTAGGAAAGCAGTGCGCAGCTTTTGGACTTGGTGCAATGGTAATAGGTATAATCTTACTATTTGACTATACTCTTATAGGTAAACACTATAAAGAGTTATATCTTATAAGCCTTATACTTCTTGCAGTAGTCCTTATACCAGGTATAGGAGCTGAAAGAGGTGGAGCTAGATCATGGTTAAATCTTGGTCCTCTAGACCTTCAGACTTCGGAAATAGTAAAATTAACGTTTATATTGAGCTATGCAAAAATAGTTGAATCTAAAAGAGATAGACTTAGAACAATAAAAGATATAATGCCGTTAATTATATATGCTTTACCATTCTTAGGTCTATTACTTGCTCAGCCAGACCTTGGTACAGCACTAGTTTTTATGTGTATAATTGCAGCTATGGTATTTACAGCTGGATTAGACGGTAAAATTATAAAAAGAGCGATAATTATAGTAGTCGCTTTAATGCCTATTATGTATATGCTTATGGCAGATCATCAGAAACAGAGAATAGAAGCATTCTTACATCCTGAGGATATAACTTTAAAAGGTAACTATCAGGTAATGCAGTCGCTTATAGCCATAGGCTCAGGTGGTGTAACTGGTAAAGGACTTTATCAGGGAAGTCAGAACCAGGAAGATTTCTTACCTGTACAGGACTCTGACTTTATATTCGCTGTTGTTGGTGAAGAACTTGGTGTCATAGGGATGGTATTCTTAATAGGTTTATATATAGCCTTTATATTTAGGCTAATATATGCAGCACAACAAGCGAGGGACTTCTACGGAACGTTAATTGTAATTGGAGTTCTAGGAATGTTTGGTTATCAGATTATCCAGAATATAGGTATGACAGTTGCAGTTATACCGGTAACAGGGGTAACACTTCCATTTGTCAGCTATGGAGGAAGTTCTATGCTGACATCTATGGCAAACCTTGGACTTGTTATGAATGTCTACATGAGAAGAAAGAAAATTAACTTTGGTTAAAAATAAAAAAGATGCCTTAATTTTTTAAGGCATCTTTTTATTTCTTTTTATTTATTCAAATATTCTTATATTCTTAGCAAAGTTTGCACCGAATTCGAAGCAATCTTCAAATGTTTCTTCTGATGGGAAGAATTTCTTTTTAAGTGGATCTAAAGGAGTTTTAAATCCTACAGCCTTAGCATTTGCATGAGCTATAGCTAAACCTTCACCACTCCATCCGTAAGAACCAAATACTGCAGCAAATTTACCAGCATTTGCAACTGGGTCAACTATTGAGAAGAAGTCCCACATAGGTTTAACCATAGTTTTGTTTATTGTTGGAGAACCAAGCATAACACCTTTAGAAGATATTAACTCGTCATGAACTTTGTCAAGAGGAGTAGTTTCTAAGTCAAATAATTCAACTTCCATACCTTCTGATTCAAGACCTTTAGCTATTTCTTTAGACATGGCTAAAGTATTTCCGTAAGCTGATAAGTAGAATATACTAACTTTATCTTTTTTAGTTGCTGCAACAGCATCTTTAGACCATTTAGTGTACATTGCTATAGCATGACCAAGATTTCTATCTAATATTGGACCATGAGAAGTTAATATTGTATCGAAATCTAAGTTTAATGATTTAACTTTATCTAAAGCAGTTAAAACATGTTTAGCAAATGGTTTTACTATGCAATCGTAGTAAACTTTATTAGCTTTGTGGTAGTCAGCGTGTACTATGTCATCTAGATGAACACAAGCGTAATGAGCACCGAAAGCATCACAAGTAAATAGAACTTTATCATATTCATCATAAGTGAACATTGTATCTACCCAATGAAGGAATGGTGCGTGTATGAAAGTAAGAGTTCTTTTACCTATATTAAGAGTTTCTCCATCAGCTACAACGTGGCATTTGAATTCTCTATTTATCTGGCTATCTAAGTAAAGTTTAGCTGGTCTAGTACAATAAACTTCTATGTTAGGGTTTAAGTCAAGTAAAGCTTTAAGACTTCCTGCGTGGTCTGGTTCTGTATGATGAACTACTACATAGTCTATATCAGCTATATCAGTTACTTCTTTTAAATTAGATAAAAATTCATCCTGGAATTCTTTCTTAGCTGTATCGAAAAGAACAGTTTTTTCATCCTTTATAAGGTAAGAATTGTAAGTTGTACCGAATTCAGTTTCCATTATTATATCGAAAACCTGAAGATCTTTATCAGTTACCCCTGTATAATAAAGATCTTTTTTTATTTCAAAAGTATTTGCCATTTTGAAAATTACCTCCTCTATTTTATATTTATTTAACAAAAGCAAAAGCTTTTAAAGAATCAAAATAAATTATTTATATATACATTATAACATATCTTCGAATTCGTCAATTTGAAATTTTATAAAAGATTAACCTTAACAATTTTATAATGGAAAATAGTATTTTATAATTGTATAATATAATAAAGAGTGTTAAAGTAGGAATACTATAAAATATTTTCAATTATCGATGTTAAATTGAGATAATAATATCAAATAAAAGTGAAATATAATTTAGTTTCAAAATAATAAACTTAAACAAATAATAATTGTGGAGGATATATAGAATTTATGGAAAAAGTAGATTTAAAAAGAATTTTGAAAAAAGTTGAAAAGCCAGCTAGATATCTTGGAAACGAAATAAATGCTGTACACAAAGATACAAGCAATCCAGATATTGTAAGATATGCACACTGTTTCCCAGACCTTTACGAAGTTGGAATGAGTCACCTTGGAAGTCATATACTATATGATGTAATCAACAAAGAAGAAGGAGTATTCTGTGAAAGAGTATATGCTCCACAGGTGGATATGGAAGAAAAAATGAGAGAAAATAACATACCACTATTTGGATTAGAGTCAAGAGAGTCTATAAGACACTTTGATATAGTGGCATTTACTCTACAGTACGAACTTTGCTATACAAACATACTTAATATGTTGGATTTAGCGGGAATACCTCTTTTAAAAGAAGATAGAAAAGAAGGAGATCCATTTGTACTTGTTGGAGGTTCTTGCGCTTACAACAGTGAACCTATGACAGACTTCATCGACGCAGCACTTCTTGGTGAAGGTGAAGAGATGAATATAGAAGTAATAAACGAATACAAAGCTTGGAAAAAAAGTGGAGAGCCTAGAGAAAAATTCTTAGAAAGAATAGCTAAAATAGAAGGTGTATATGTACCTTCATTCTACGATGTAGAATACAATGAAGACCAGACAGTAAAAAGCGTAACACCAAACAGAGAATGTGCAAATCCACATCCAAGAAAAAGAATAATAAGAGATATGAATAAGGTTGAATATCCGGAAAGATTCATAGTTCCTTATATAGATACAGTACACGACAGAATAGTACTTGAAATATTCAGAGGATGTACAAGAGGATGTCGTTTCTGTCAGGCTGGTATGATATACAGACCTATAAGAGAAAAGAACTTTGCTAGATTAAAAGAAATACTAGAAAAACTTATAAAAACAACTGGATACGATGAAATATCACTAGTATCTCTAAGTACAAGTGACTACAGCCAGTTAGCTGAATTAACAGACTACTTAGTTGAAGAATACGCAAGCAAAAATGTTGGTATATCACTACCATCTTTAAGATTAGACAACTTCTCTATGGAAATAGCTAACAAAATACAGAAAGTTAGAAAAAGTGGTCTAACATTTGCACCAGAAGCAGGATCTCAGAGATTAAGAGACGTTATAAACAAAGGTATAACAGAAGAAGACTTAACTAGAGCTTCAAGACAGGCATTTGAAATGGGATGGAACAACATAAAACTATACTTTATGATAGGTCTTCCAACAGAAAATTACGATGATTTAGATGGAATATCTGACTTAGCTTATGAAGTTGTAGATATATACAAAGATGTTCATAATGGAAAATTCAAAGGAAAATTCAATGTAACAGTTAGTACATCTACATTTGTACCTAAGCCATTCACACCATTCCAGTGGAATCCACAGGATATGAAATCTAGTGTAATAGAAAAACAGAGACACTTAGTTAGAAAACTTAAAAATAGAAACATAACTTACAACTACCATGATTCAGATACAAGTTTAATGGAAGCTGTATTTGCAAGAGGAGATAGAAGATTAGGTAAAGTACTTCTAAGAGCACATGAATTAGGTGCTAAATTCGATGGTTGGGATGAACACTTCGATTTAGAAATATGGAAACAAGCTATGGAAGAATGTGGACTAGACATATCATTCTACGCTCACAGAACTAGAGAATTAGATGAAGTATTCCCTTGGGATCATATAGATGTAGGAGTAAGCAAAAAATTCTTAATAAGAGAAGCTGAAAAAGCATTAAAAGGAGAAATAACACCAGACTGTAGAAAAGGATGTAACGGTTGTGGAATAAATGTACACGATATAGGAAGGGGACTTTGCTAATGAAAATAATGAGAGTAAAATTCAAAAAAGAAGGGGATATGATATACATATCTCATCTAGATTTACAGAGAACACTTCAGAGAGCTTTTAGAAGAGCTGAAATACAGCTATGTTACTCACAGGGATTCAATCCTCATCCTAAAATGAGTTACGGTAATGCATTAGCTCTTGGAACAGAAAGTCAGGGAGAATATGTAGATATAGAAGTAGAAGATGAATTAACAGAAAAAGAATTTTTAGAAAAAATAGCTCCAGAATTACCTGTAGGGCTAGAATTTGTAAAATGCAAAGAAATAGATAAAACTGTTCCAGCTCTATCATCAGTTATAGAATGGGGAGAATATCTATTTACTATACCTTTAGAAAGAAAACTTTCTAAGGAATTTGTAAAATCTAAAGTATTAGATTATATGGGAAAAGAAGAAATAATAATAACTAAAAAGAATAAAAAAGGTAGATTAGTAGAAGTTGATATAAGACCACTTATAAAAACTTTTGATGTATTAGATTTAGAAGATGATTCTCTAACTTTAAATGCTGTAATAGCAACAGGTTCAATACAGAACTTAAATACAAACTTATTTATACCACAGATACTTTCTCTATTTGGAATAGAGTTAGATCCATTAGATGTGGATATATTAAGAAGAGATTTATACTATGTTGAAGATGGTGAGTTAGTAACTCCTCTATAAGATGAGAAGGTGATATTATTGAAGAAAATAATAATAGAATCACTAGAATCTTCTCAAAAGACAGCTATTCTAAATGAAGGAAAGCTAGAGGAAATATACATAGATAATACAATTGAAAAGAGTATAGTATCCAATATTTATAGAGGGATAGTACAAAAGGTGCTTCCTGG